>CAJIBK010000010.1_pt1 | contig 233827 bp, 230 predicted proteins | sample 9199341 | NCBI WGS metagenome assembly CAJIBK01 (sample SAMEA7708305, study PRJEB35096) | sediment metagenome | biome: marine neritic benthic zone biome [ENVO:01000025]; feature: sediment [ENVO:00002007]; material: shallow marine sediment [ENVO:03000034] sea grass bed [ENVO_01000059] ...
ATCGCGCATTGAGTGCAAAGGCATAAGGGTGCTTGACTGCGAGACGGACACGTCGAGCAGGGTCGAAAGACGGTCTTAGTGATCCGGTGGTCCTGTATGGAAGGGCCATCGCTCAACGGATAAAAGGTACTCCGGGGATAACAGGCTGATTCCTCCCAAGAGTTCATATCGACGGGGGAGTTTGGCACCTCGATGTCGGCTCATCACATCCTGGGGCTGTAGCCGGTCCCAAGGGTATGGCTGTTCGCCATTTAAAGTGGTACGTGAGCTGGGTTTAAAACGTCGTGAGACAGTTTGGTCCCTATCTGCCGTGGGCGCTGGAAGTTTGAGAGGACCTGCTCCTAGTACGAGAGGACCGGAGTGGACGCACCTCTGGTGTACCGGTTATGACGCCAGTCGTATTGCCGGGTAGCTAAGTGCGGAAGAGATAACCGCTGAAAGCATCTAAGCGGGAAACTCACCTCAAGATGAGACTTCCCGGGGGTTAAACCCCCCTAAAGGTTCGTCGAAGACCACGACGTTGATAGGTTGGGTGTGGAAGCGCAGCAATGCGTTAAGCTAACCAATACTAATTGACCGTGCGGCTTGATCCTATAACCTTAAGTGAACGGTTGTTTGTGCTCTAATACAATTTATACCCGATTAAAAATTTACTTTTTCCATATACAATATGAAGTATGTTGACTGAAAAATCAGTAAATCAGTAAGTATAATAGCTTAACTCTATACTTCCTGATTATAGTTATGCTTGGCGGCCATAGCGCTTTGGACCCACCCCTTCCCATCCCGAACAGGACCGTGAAACGAAGTTGCGCCGATGATAGTGTGCACTCCGCATGTGAAAGTAGGTCACTGCCAAGCGCCTTACAATAAAAAAGCCCCACTCTTAATGCGTTGGGGCTTTTTTATTGTAACTAAATAGATGAATCACTTAATCTTGCATAATCACAACAAATTTCTTTTTTTGGAGGCTAATTTTGAGTGAATGGGTAAGTCACCCGATGATGCAAAGCATTTTCATTCCTTTCTTTGCTGCACTGATCGCTACTGTATCACTCAATCGTCTAAGACTATCAGGCCTTTCTATAATTGTAGGGTTCTGTACAACAGTTTATCTCGTTGCAGATTTCAATTTTGAGCCACTCTCAGCAATCAAAAAAATTATTCTGTCTGGACTGATTGCTACCGCAATTGGACTATTCCTTGATATAACATCAAATGCTTGGAAAATCACGCGTTACTTAATTGTAATAGCTTGTAGTATTGTGGTGTTATGGATGTTGTGGCCAGTATTACAGCAAAAAGAAATTCAAGAAGTAATGATATACAGCATTGGAATAGTATTCTACGTAATTTGGATGACAATTCTTATAGATCGTCTTGCTAACAAACCAGCGCGCGCTGGCATAACAGGGATGGGACTAGGTATAGGTATAGGCATATCTGCATCGCTAAGCGCATCAGCATTGTTGGGACAACTTGGACTTGCTATTGGCATGGCCTGTAGTGCTTACATTTTAGCTCAGTTAGCAAGTAGAAAATCTTTTTCTTGTGGAAGAATGTTTACTTTACCACTGTCATTACTGTGTGGATTGCTTTCATCTGCTACGATGATGCTTGCCCAGTTGCCTTGGTATTGTCTCATCACCCTAGTTGCAATTCCTTTTACTACACAAATTCCGCTTCCAAGAAATTGGTCACGACGCGAGCAAATCGTTGTCCTGTCAATACTCACACTAATTATTAGTGGTGTTTCTATTTTACTTGCTTGGAACAAGGCAGGTTCAATTCCAATATAATCAGTATGCCTAGGATAACTAGAGAAATATATCTCTTTATAGTTAATTATTTTAAACTTAAATAAAAGAGGAAATATCATGTTTCATACAACTACTACATTGCTTATTACATTTTTCATCTTCAGTACTAGTATATTTGCTGCAACGGAAACTTATATTATTGACCCAACACATACCTATCCTCACTTCGCAGTAAGTCACTTAGGTTTTTCAACTATGCATGGTCGATTTGATAAAAGCAGCGGAAAATTCACTATTGACCGAAACGCAAAAGTTGCATCGGTTGATGTAACTATTGAGACGGCATCTTTAAGTACCGGCTTAAAAAAACGAGATGCACACTTACGCTCCCCAGATTTCTTTAATACGGCTGAATTTCCTAAAGCAACTTACAAATCTACTGCGGTGAAATTCAATGGGGACACACCCACCACAGTTGAAGGAAACCTTACGTTACTTGGCGTCACCAAGCAAGTGATACTTACTATCACAGCATTTAAGTGCGGTAAGAACCCCATGAATCAAAAAGCCATGTGCGGGATTGACGCTACTGCAAATATGAAGCGTTCAGATTTTGGCATGAATTATGCACTACCAGGAGTAGGTGATAATCTTAAACTTTCCATTGAAGTTGAAGCTTATAGAAAGTAAAAATGCTCTTCAAGAAAAAAGAATTACACTTATGTATAAGTTATATAACAAAAATAATAGCTATGAAGCTAAAATTGATTTTTATACATAATAGTTCTAATAAATACATGTTATATTACATATACTTAACGAGGAAGCCCATATAATTCTCACATAGTTATTTGTGCCCATAATTACACTCAATTACTGTGACAGAAGCAAGTGCACGAGACTAAGTTAGAAATAATAGTACCGTCAATATAAGTTTACATCTAGCTTATAAGCAATGATCCAACCAAATTGGAAAAAAACGATTTACTACCCCTTAAAATATACCCTGAATCTGTAATTATTAAATGCTAGTAACTCTTTTTTAAGAAACTTGAATTTAAATAGTTAAAATATTTTTATCCTTCTTAACACGAGCTACCTCTTTTTTATCCCACAAAATATTCTGTATTTGTTGAAAACAATTAAATAACTGTTCCCCACCGTTTCCTAATACGCGCAGCACAAAACCGTTTACGTGCATTTCAGAAACACCAAAAGAAATATCCTCTTCATTTTCCATAATTTTTATAATCTTGGCTATGAACTCATGAGCAACACTACCTCTATCTGTATTTAAATATATAAAAGTAGCTTGATGTGTATACGCTTCTAACTGAATAACTGTATTTACGGGTTTTACTTGAGGCTCTAATATTATCTTATCTTTTAGAATTAAATTATTTTTTATATAAATCTCAGTCATATTTTGGAAATAAGTAAACCTAAATATTTCACCAGAAATTTCTCTGCCAGGAGAAATAAACTCAGAATTCTTTCTACCACAGGTTATGATTTCACTTAAAATTAATTCACAATTCCTTTCTAGATGAATGATGGTGTGATTTCTAAATATAGAATTCTCCTGCGGAACAACTGGGTGCGGAACATAACAAAAGGCGCTGTTAGGAGCAAGCCTTACTTTCATAGACTGTGAAGAGCCTTTTTTCATGTTATACAATCTTTGATAAGATTGTGACTGCAATTGGAATCGACTACTCTCCTCCATATTAATCTCTATTTCATGATGATCAGTGTCTAACAAACCAGGGGAAGAACTTCCAAGCATCATGTATAAACAATCATCATCTCTAATCTGTCCAACATTAGTAATACGAAAAGGCACACTAACATAACTATCTATCAAGTAAGATTTTCCCGCTTTAAAACCTGTCTTAATATATAAATTAGCCATTATATGCTTATAAAAGAATTCGTAATTATCCTAAAATCTCTTTTCTTAATAATTTTCCTTGCTTCATCTAATCATTTGACTGGATGAAATGCAGATTATAAAAATGTAACGTATAATAATCTGAAATTAGATGCCACATAACTATTAAGTCAATCTTTCCTTTACTCATACCATATATTACAGAAATTAGATAAATGGATCAGAACATGCTCAAGATCACCTCATAAAAAAAGATAAATTGTATTATAATCACTACTATCAAAATATCTTTGCTGTAAGTGCTTGATAATTCATATTAATAAACATATACTTATACTACTCCACGCCAGTACTTTTGACAAATTAAACATCTAAAATTTGAATTATAAAATTTTTTATGCCTATTTTTTTATTAACAAGTAAAATAATAACAAACCAAAAATAGAATTCCAGTAGTAGTAAAAACATAGTACTTCCCTTTCTCGCTTTTTTTCTATACTATATTGGGTAAATAGTTTTGGCTGTCCTTGATCCTCCATCATTAAAAGAGAATTTATTAGAATCTTATATACATAAATAAGATGCAAGTGACCTATACATTGTTAGTAATTTAACCTAATACCTAGAAAAACTCCCATGAGTCAGCAAATTCATCACGTTTCAGATGAAACATTTGAAGTAGAAGTATTGCAGTCAACTATACCTGTCTTAGTAGATTACTGGGCAGAATGGTGCGGCCCATGCAAGATGATCACACCTATTCTGACTGAAGTTGCTGTTGAATATGATGGGCGACTCAAAGTGACTAAGCTAAATGTTGATGAAAATCAGGCAACACCGCCCAAATATGGCATTCGAGGAATCCCTACACTCATGCTTTTTAAAAATGGTAATATAGAGGCCACTAAAGTTGGCGCTTTATCTAAAGCACAATTAACTGCATTTATTGACAGCCATATCTAAATCCGCTAACCTTATAACTAAGTATTTATGGAAGCGGGAATAAAGTTTCTTAACCGCTTTTACTTCTTGTACTATCTATAACCTCATCACCCTCCAATACTCCCTAACGCATTACATACCATACCATACTAAACTAAAAGTTTTTTATACCCTACGTTTTCTTTACCTTGAGTACCGCAAATGCATTTATCCGACCTTAAGAATCTTCATGTCACAGAACTAATAGAAATGGCTATTACAAACCAGATCGATGGCGCCAACCGATTGCGAAAACAGGATCTAATTTTTGCTTTACTGAAAAACCAGGCACGTAAAGGAGAAAGTATTTTTGGGGAGGGAACTTTAGAAGTGTTACAAGATGGTTTCGGTTTTCTAAGATCACCTGATACATCCTATTTAGCTGGACCTGATGATATTTATGTTTCCCCAAGCCAAATTAGGCGCTTTAATTTACACACAGGAGATTCGATAGACGGCGAAATCCGAACCCCGAAGGATGGTGAACGCTACTTTGCACTAGTAAAAGTGGATAAAGTTAACAATGAGTCACCAGAAAACTCTAAGCACAAAATCCTATTTGAAAACCTTACCCCACTATTCCCTACTAGACGACTTCTCCTCGAACGTGATATTAAGGCCGAGGAAAACGTCACTAGCCGCATTATTGATCTAATTGCGCCTATAGGGATGGGACAACGTGGTTTGCTTGTATCAAGTCCCAAGTCTGGAAAAACTGTAATGCTACAACATATAGCACATGCTATCGCTTCTAATTATCCTGATGTAATCCTCATGGTTCTACTAATTGATGAACGACCCGAAGAAGTAACTGAGATGATCCGTTCTGTAAGAGGGGAGGTTGTATCATCTACATTTGACGAACCAGCTGTTCGCCATGTGCAAGTAGCAGATATGGTTATAGAAAAGGCCAAGCGATTAGTAGAACATAAAAAAGATGTGGTTATATTATTGGATTCGATCACACGATTAGCTCGTGCATATAACACTGTAATCCCAGCATCAGGAAAAGTACTTACTGGTGGGGTTGATGCAAATGCTCTACAACGTCCTAAGCGATTCTTTGGTGCTGCACGCAATATAGAAGAAGGTGGCTCACTAACTATTATCGCTACCGCACTAGTCGATACTGGTTCACGCATGGATGATGTAATATATGAAGAATTTAAAGGTACTGGTAACATGGAAATTCATCTCGACCGACGCATGGCAGAAAAACGTACCTATCCTGCAATCAATGTCAATCGGTCAGGTACACGAAAAGAGGAATTACTTATCAAGCCAGATGTACTACAAAAAATTTGGGTACTACGTAAATTACTCTATCCTATGGATGATGTGGAAGCAATGGAGTTCCTACTAGATAAAATTAAAGCTACAAAAAATAATGGGGATTTCTTTGATTCAATGAGAAGAGGATAAAATCACTACGAAATGAAATTTATATTAAGAAATAGCACCTTCCCTTTCAATTAGGCATAGTGTATTTTTTCTCCAAATACCTTATATAGATGCTTCTTTAAAGCACAATTAGTTTGATAGAAAACTCTCAATACTTTAATGACGGTTCTGCTCATAGTTGCAACCCATTCCATATTAAAGGATAATGCACTGCCTTACATTTAGACCCATAGGGAAATAATAAGGATTAAGGATATAAATAATGAAAGCAGAAATTCATCCAAACTATCAGGAAATCACTGTTACATGTAGCTGTGGTAATACATTCAAAACCCGTTCTACCATGGACAAATCGCTGCATATTGAAGTGTGTTCCGTTTGCCATCCATTTTATACAGGAAAACAGAAAATTGTTGATACAGCTGGTCGAGTTGAAAAATTTAGGAAGAAATACGGCAGCAAAATTGAAAAGCAAACAGCTCCTTAATTACATCTTAGAAATTCAATAAATTATCAATCTAGCCCCAAAGAAGGTTAATAAAGTAGTAACCATTTATCAACTTCCGAGTCATATTAGACATGGAATTGAATAAATAAAATTTTGAAAATTAGCTATGATCTGGAATAATCTCAGGCTACCGTGATTTCTTTTGATAAATACACGTCTTGGATAGCATGTAACAATTTTATACCTTCAGCAAATGGTTTCTGAAAAGCCTTACGTCCAGAAATTAATCCCATCCCACCTGCACGCTTGTTGATCACTGCCGTGCGAACCGCCTGGTGAAGATCGTCCTTACCCGATTCACCGCCCGAATTAATCATGCCGACTCGACCCATATAACAATTTGCTACCTGGTAACGAACCAGGTCAATCGGATGATCAGTCGCAAGCTCACTGTAAACCTTTGGACTAGTTTTGCCAAACTTGAGTACATTATAACCTCCATTGTTTGCAGCCATTTTCTGTTTAACAATATCTGCTCCAATAGTCACAGCAAGGTGATTAGCCTGACCAGTCAAATCGGCACTTACATGGTAATCTTTTTCAGAAGTCTTGAATGCTGAGTTCCGAGTATAAGCCCACAGAATTGTCACCATTCCAAGTTCATGTGCATATGCAAATGCTTTAGAAACTTCTTGAATTTGACGACGTGATTCCTCTGAACCAAAAAAAACAGTTGCGCCGACCGCATAAGCTCCCATATCAAAAGCTTGGTCCACACTAGCAAATAACGTCTGGTCGTACTTGTTTGGAAAAGTTAAAAGTTCATTATGATTGATTTTAAGAATGAAAGGAATTTTGTGAGCATAACGTCGTGATACTATTCCCAATACACCTAAAGTAGATGCCACTGCATTACATCCTCCTTCAATAGCAAGTCTAGTAATGTTCTCTGGGTCAAAAAACATCGGATTTGGTGCAAATGATGCTCCCGCAGAATGTTCTACACCCTGATCTACAGGCAACAATGATAAATAGCCACTACCTGACAAGCGCCCATGATTGTATATTGCTTGTAGATTACGTAATACACTCGGTTTTCTATCACTTATTGACATTATCCGATCAACAAAGTCTGGTCCAGGTATATATAGTCCAGCCTTCGGTATGCCTTTACATACGTGACCTAGAAGCTTATCAGCTTCACCCCCCAACATTGATGTAATATCAGTCATCTTTCCTCCAAGATGTTTTCAATATTTTCTCTAACATTTCAAAATCTTATTAATCAAACAAATTATCTATTCTCTAACAATAAAGCAGGATCATCAGTAATTACACCATCTACGTTAATTTCCTTACAATAATCATGCTCTGTCTTTGTGACCAAACCATAAACAAAATTGTAATATCCAGATGATGCAGCCTGCTTCAATAAAATAGCATCTAGAATATTGTAATCCCACACAATATAATTGATTCTAGAATTGTTTTTACAATTTTCTACCAAGGAACTAAGTTTCTGAGGACGATGGGCTACTAACAAGCCACAATCTACTTTGAGATTTGATGCACAAATTTCTACGACATCATGACGAAATGATGTTACAAGTATTTGACGGTCAGTTTGGTGCTTCTCCAATATCCCAATTACTAATTCTAATGCTTCCGCAGTCTTAATCTCTACATTCCACATAATCCCAGGAAATCGTTCAAGTGTCTCATCTAATGTTGGTACTTTATGCCCAATCTCGTGTTCAAGTTCACTATGAGTAAGACTAGCTACTGCTTTCCCAAATATAACACGATCATGCACTAATACTAAAGCGCCATCACGACAAATACGTAAATCAGTTTCTATACCATCAACCCCTAATGACACTGCTGCTTCAAAAGAAGCTAGAGTATTTTCAAGAAACTTAGCATGATGTCCTCTGTGTGCAATAACTAACATGATTTAGGAGACTGTTATCAATATTGCTTATCTCAACTTAATGAAAATAGAAAATTTTTGATGTTGTCAGAATACAATATAGACTATTCTTAACCCAATTAAATTCTTTATATAATATTAAACACTACACTTGGGAAGAGTAATAGATAATCCACAATTTTTCTCGTAGTGGGTTTGAAATACTGCAATAGTAGGAAATCCTATGATGAACTCTGCAGCTTTATCACAATTATAGAATTAGAAAGTAACTAAATAGGTGTAGGGATAGAAATGTTTTCCTTAGACCAAAAAGAAGTTTATTTGAAAAGTTCTTTACGTAACTTAGCAAAAGTATTGCAAACATATTCTACCTGCTCTTCAGAATGAGCCGCACTTACACTGCACCTCACTAATGACTTGCCTTCGGGTGCAGCGGGAGGCAGTATAAGATTTACGTAGATTCCATTATCAAACAAACGCTTCCACAGCACCATTGCTTCCTCTGGGCTATCAAGTATAGTCGCTATAACCGGACCAGGTTCTGGACCTAGCTGATAACCTAGTTCATCTAAACATGAATAGAGTTTCCGTGCATTACTCCAGAGTTTATCACGTAATCTAGAACCGTCTCGCAGTAACCTGAGTGCAACTCTTGTTGATGCTATAGTGGAAGGAGAAGGTGATGCTGTAAATATATAGGGACGACTTACATACCGTAATTGATCTAGATGTATATGATTACTAACACAATAACCTCCTATACTACCAAGACTTTTACTAAAAGTGCCCGTAATAAAGTCAACATCATCAATAAGTCCAGTCTCTTCTACCAAACCCTGTCCAGTCTTGCCTAGCACACCAAGAGAATGTGCCTCGTCAAGAAGAAGAATACTACCATAAGATTTTTTTATTTTAACAATATCTGCTAGAGGTGCCTGGTCACCTAACATGCTGTAGATACCTTCAACTATAATCAAAGTTGATCTCGATCTTTCTCCTAGCCGGCGAATACGCTTTTCCATATCTGCAATATCATTGTGCCGAAATCTGATTACCTCAGCACCACTTAAACGGCATCCGTCATAAATACTAGCATGGGAATCTCCATCGATAAGTATCACATCATTTGTACCCGCCAATCCAGAAATCATAGCGAGATTTGCCTGATACCCAGTAGTAAAAACTATGCTTGATCGGCAATGGTAGAACTCTGAAAACTCCCGCTCAAGGGCACGGTGCCCACTATAGCTACCATTTGCCATACGTGATCCAGTCGTACCTGTACCTTCATTATCTATCGCCTTATGTGCAGCTTGTATGCATTCTGGAGCAAAAGTAAGCCCTAGATAATTATTCGTTCCAAAGAATAGAATACGACGACCGCCGACACTTGCTTCAGTTGACGAATAAACCTCTTCTATTGGCGTACCAAATACATCAACCCCTTCTGGCAACAACGCCTTTCTAGTGGCAGCAACAGCATCTAATTTATCTAGCAGATTCATTTTGATGCAGATTTAATTTTATGGATTAGGTCCACTAAGTCACGAACAGTATGCACATCTGCAAGGACATTTATTGGCACAGAAATGTCAAACTCGTCTTCAATTTCCATAACTAGATTTAATAATTTGACGGAATCAATCGCTAGCTGATTAATCAGATCTGTTTCTGGTACGATCTTTACATCAGAACTAGCAACATGCTCAAGATGATGGCAGAGTTTCTGCATGATATCATTGTATTCATGTGCCATGATCTAACCTTGAAAAATAATAATAATTGATGTGTATGAAGATTAGGTAGCTTGGGGTAAAGCATCACGTAAACTTACACATGGACGCCAATGAGGTAGCGCCTGTATTAAAGGCGAAATGTCGCACACCCAATCTGGATGCCTTATCTCTCGTACTTTTCCAGGTGTTAGCATTGGTGCATACCGCAGCACTCGAGATAACCATAGATTTACGTTTGCCAATAGTAATACAAGTGCTGCAGGGAAAAAAAAGCAGCGTACGCGTCGCCCCCAAACTTCCTCTGCAATAGAACTTAATGACTTACAATCATAACCTCCTGGCATTCCATCATCAAGCTCAAATATACCTTGCGCATGTGTATTTGTGGATAGCCAACATAGTATAGCTGACACCAGATCACTTACATGTAGAAGACTATAACGTGATGCCTGACTCCCAACCATTGGTAATATCCCATACCGGGTTGCTCTGAAAAGGGGACTAAGCTCTTTATCGCCGGGACCATAAACCGCTGTCGGACGAAAAACTGTCCATCGCATTGCATCCGAGCTATTAGCTACTTGCTGCTCAGCCATGTACTTACTGTTCGCATACCATGAAAGGTTTGGTTCTCTAGCTGCTAGTGAAGAAATAAGAAGAAATCTCGGTGGTGGGTTCTGCTGCACAGAAGTATGTACGAGGTTGGAAGTGCCCCTTACATTGGTATGAGTAAACTCTTTTAGAGAGCTCCCTCGCACTAGACCAGCACAATGTACGACAGCAGATACGTCTTGTACAAGACTTTGTAACGCAATCGGATCATCCAAGTCTCCTAGGATCCATTGTGTTGATTCATCATTAATACGTGGGGTTCGCGTCAATGCTCGGACTTTCCACCCATTTTTAATAAGGGACTGCACGAGCACATGACCAATGAAGCCAGTAGCACCAGTCACCGCTACCGATGATCCTGACATATATAAATTATCTGTCTCTAGACTCGACTGATAGCTGGTCTGTCAGGTCCGTTCGTTGAATAAAGCCTTTACGAGCAGCAAAGCGCGATAACTTGCCAGAAGAAGTACGAGGTAACGTATGTGGAGATACTAGCTCAACTAAACAGTTGACACCAAATGCCATATACACCAATCTCTGTAAGCGATTAATAAGAGATTGTCGATCTGTTACTGAAGTCAAGCGACACTCTATGACTAAAACAATTGTCGTGATGTCATTAGCATCAGTTATACTAAAGGCAGATGCTTCCCTAGCTCTTATCTCTGGTTGCTGTTCTGCAAGTTCCTCTACATCTTGAGCACGAATGTTGCGACCATTAACAATAATAACGTCTGTTCGACGTCCTGTAATATATAGATTTCCATCAAAGAGAAACCCTAGATCTCCAGTGTCAAGCCAGTTACCTGGTTGTAGCGCATTCTTAGTATCTTCTGGGCTATTAAAGTATCCAGTCATAATACTTGTACCATGAACTAATACACTGCCCACTCTCAAATCAGGTAATTCCTGTCCAGCATCATCAATTACTTTTACCGTATGTCCGGGCAAGGGGCGTCCACAGTTTACAAATTCGTTATATTTCCTGCCATCTGCTTGCAACCGAACCGCTATCTTTTTATCTATTAATGCACCTGCATCAACCCTTAGGCTTTGGAAGCCATGACCGGTGTGAGAAAAAGTTACAGCCAGCGTTGATTCTGCAAGGCCATAACATGGCAGAAAAGCATTTATATTAAAACCTGCTGGTGCAAATTTTTCTGCAAAATTTCTTAAGATCTCGGTCCGTATCATTTCTGCGCCAACACCCGCTGCACGCCAGCAGCTTAGGTCAAGATCCTCTAAATCTGAGTCACGAACTCTCAGGGTACAAAGTTTAAGACCAAAAGGCTGACTAAAGGCAACAGTGCTACGATTTCGGCTTATTAGTCGTAACCACTGTAATGGACGTATTGCAAAATCTCTGGTAGCCAAATAATCGACTGAAACTTGTGCAACCATTGGTGCCATTAACATGCCCACCAAACCCATATCGTGATAGAAAGGTAACCAAGACGCAGCACGATCACCGGAATGTATTTCTAGACCATTACGAACTATACCCTGAAGATTACTCATTAATGCACGTTCTGTGATAATCACTCCACGCGGAGTACGCGTACTACCCGAGGTATACTGTAGATATGCAGTTTCTTCAGGACTACTTGACTGTAGTGTTATATTTGCAGCGGGAAGCTTCTCTAGCTGCTCCGGAGTACCAACCCATCGCAATTTCTGCAAGCCTTCAGCAGCCTCCCCAAGAAAATTAATATAGTCTGCATTTGCCAAAGCAGCATTTGCTTGACTACCCTCAAGAATACCACGAAGTTGTTGAACATAAACCGCATGACTACCAAGGTTAACTGGAACCGGCATTGCAAATGGAATTAATCCCGCATAACGACACGCAAAGAATAATTCAACAAACTCTGGAGTTGTATCAGCAACAATCGCTATACGATCACCACTAGTTAAACCAAGGCCCAATAAACGTCGCGCTGATACACGAGCCTTCTCTCTCAATATCTTATAAGAAAGAGTTGATCGTAAATTTCCTCTCGCGTCATAAAAATTATACCCTGTCGTTCCGCTCGCAGCATATTCCAAAGCCGCTGTCAGCGTGTCAAAATCCGCTAATCGTTGAACCTGCGAATTGTAAGTTGGTGTTGGACTTACTACTATTGTCGGCTCGTCAGATGTTTTTGAATCTAACTCCTGCTTTAACGAGGCATTTAAATTTGCAACGGTTGAACTCAAGGGCTTCATCTCCAAATTAATGGCATTTGTCATTTTTCTTGTAGGATAAAGTAAAGAATTATTATTCTAGATTAGTACGTTAATATTAAATGTTTTTAGTTTCAAAATTGTTTACAATATTTTTTTGCTCTTTTACTTTTGACTCTAAAGTCAACCACCATTTTTTTATAACGGCCATCATGTAGAATATTTTAATTCGAGTTGTAAACACACCACATGACTCGCATTAATCCTAATGCCTCTATTTTGTACGAGTTTTGCCTTGATAGAAAGAAGTTTCGGGGATTTTAAATGAAATATGTTGTTTTTTTACAACAGCAAGCTCTATATCATCATCTAGAACCAAATACACATAGCAAATACAGTACTAATAGGCTGCTATGAAGTAATCAAATTTACTATCCAAGTTACTGATAAAAATTAATTTATATAATATTTACACTATTTTCTATACTATTTGTTGAAATGCTACTTAGTGTCATAAATCAATGTGTTTCACTATATCACCATCTAATGCGCCTTATCAATCCGGTCCAAATACTTATGACTACAGAGAAAACCATCCAAGTGAATCTCAATTACGGCTATACATTTTGACATTCAACTTTAGTATCCTAAAATCGTAACAACTTGCATTTCAGTTAGCTTCCTTACTATTATTTAAAACAGAATTGTTAAATTTACCCCCTATAGACAACTTGATACTCGGTAAAATTAATAATGCTTAACTAAGAACAACTACCCATAATACAAACTATATCAAAATACAAAACTCCTCTAGATGTATGCGCAATCAGTTCATTTGACAAATCAAAGTATGGAAATTTGAAAATATTTTCAGGACGTCACCCATGCATTAGCTTCTTTAGAATCACCAAACACCCTGATATCAGCATCTATGAAAAGATTTGATACCCAAGCACTCCAAACTTGCCATTGATTATCTGTAACCACTGCTACTCTATTAAATTCACTAGCATGTTCACGGATAAATTTGATTTCCTCCCAAGCCACATCAATTGTATAGCTCAACATTTCTCGCCAATCTAATAAGAGATTTCCCTTGCCATCAAAGTGATACTTGAAAAGTACTTGCTCTTCAAATTCTTTATAGTCGGCTAAAGTAAATTCACCAAAAATAGAAACTTTAACCAAGTTACCACTTTTCTGAATTGTAATCATAAATTTGTCTAAAGATAATTAGTATCAGAATATTAGCCCATAATAGGTAAAAGTCTATAATATCGAAATATTTAGTTATTAATTACGAATTTGTTTTGTTGAAGTGCTTAGACTTAGCAGTCCTCCAGTAACAATAAACCCTATTCCTATCCATGAAGGCAAAGATAATACTTCACCCCAAATTAGGATACCCCAAAAACTCGAAAAAACAACTGTACTATATGCTAAAGCCCCTACTACTAATATTTTTCCTGTACGATACGCTCGTGTCAAAGCTAGCTGTGCTAACGTTGCAGTTGTACCAATACCAAGCAACAATAGGAAACTTACTGGTGTAATGGGGTGAATTGTGTTGAATAACATACAAATACCTGAAATAAAGGTACTAATCAGTGTGAAATAAAATACTATTCGCCACTCAGGTTCTCCTAAATTACCTAATTGCTTTATATTTAGATAAGCAATGGCAGCAAAAAACCCGGAAGCCAAACCAATCAATCCACCACCCCATTGATCTTCTTGTAAGGATGGACTCAAAAGTATAACCACACCTGCAAATCCGAGTACCACTGCCACTGCCAGCAACCAATGGAAGTGGTCTTTCATAATTAAGGTAGTGAGCAATGCGAGAAAAAGCGGTGAAGTATAGTTAAGAGTTACAGCTGTAGCTAATGGCAACTGAGTGATACAGTAAAATAGCATCAGTACCGAACCAAGCCCTGAGAGCCCTCGCCAACAATGATTCTTCCAATTTACAGTGGAAACAGGGAGGCGTCGTAGGCCAACAATTAGACTGATAGCCAGAAAACCAATCAATGAGCGATAAAATACTAATTCAATACTTGAAAAAGAAGATGCACTAAGTTTAACCAACACTCCCATACAACCGAAAAGAAAGCCAGAGATAAGCATCCAAAGAGATCGCATTAATATTTCACGAAAATAAAGGGATGTATAAAAAAAATAAAGAATTTAGAACAGCAAAATTTGTCGTATTTAAACTCAACTATTGATATTTAAGACATAAAAATATGTGGTTCAATTTTCCGCCGCAGGAATTCATGAAAGTGCATCATGCCATCTTCCATTGGAGACTGATAAGGACCAATTTCATTGATACCTTGATTCATTAATGCGCGTCTCCCAGCTGTCATTAACTTACAAATCCTGTCATCTTCCTCAGCTGTTTCGTTGTATGCTGCCTGTTCAGTATTGACAAAGTCACGCTCAAACAAAGTAATTTCTTCAGGATAATAGAATTCAACCACATTAGTACAGCTTTCTATTCCGGTTGGTAACAAAGTACTAATAATAAGTACATGCGGGTACCATTCAAGCATGATGTTGGGATAATAGAGCATCCATATTGCTCCGTGATTTAGTGCTTTGCCTGAAGTCTGACACAACACTTGCTCATGCCATTTAGCATAAATTGGGGTGCCAGGATGAGTAAGAGCATGGTTCACGCCAACAATCTGCATGTTATACCAGCTATCGAATTCCCATTTTAATTCTTCAATATTGACAAAATTTCTAAGGCCAGGATGGTATGACTCAACATGGTAATCTTCCAGAAATACCTCAATAAAAGTTTTCCAATTACATGAATATTCCTTCACTTGTACTCGATCTAGCATATATCCGGAAAAATCGAAGTCTACCAGCGTGCTTAAATTAGCCATATCGTATGAAACATTGCGTCTACCAGAAAATAACAAGCCATTCCAATTTTGAAGTGAGGTTTTTTGAAGATCTAGACAAGGATTATCGGAAAAGTGAGGTGCGCCCTGTAACTTACCATTAATATCATAGGTCCAGCGGTGTATAGGACAAACAATGTTTCTGATATTGCCGCTTCCCTTTAGTAGGAGGGACTGCCGATGGCGACAAACATTGGAAAGCAACTGAATACCATTTTTGTTGTTAACTAGTACCTTGGCACTATCCATCCACTCCAACACATAATAATCGCCAAAATTTGGTACCATAATTTCATGACCCACGTAACCTGGTCCTTGGTCAAATAAGAGATGCTTTTCTAATTCATATATATGAGAATCAAGGTACCAACTAACCGGCAGTTGAACCGATTTCTGAGTTAGCTGCGTAACGTTAACAAGATTAGACATATTGGCGCTTTATACCTCCTCGAGTGTAAAAATCTGATGTATATAAATTATATGTTAAAACAGATTTAGTAGGTCATGAGGGAGAAGCTACTTAATTCTATAAAAGCCAAAGCCCAGCACAAAAGGTTGAAACATGGAAAGAAAATTTCGCCTATTTAATTGACCTGACCCAGTCAATTGCGTTACTTTTAACTCTTTCGGAGGAATCACTCATCCACCATTTACACACTGAACTTATCATGACAAAAAACTCCAAACCAGTCAAATCATCCCAACCAGAAAATTTTGAAGCGGGACTAACTGAACTAGAAAATATTGTTGCCTCAATGGAAGCAGGACAAATGCCATTGGAAGCTTCTCTTTTAGCACACAAACGTGGTACAGAATTGCTTCAATATTGCCAAGCTGTACTCCAGAATGCACAACAACAGGTGCGCCTTCTTGAAGCTAATACACTCAAAAATTTCTCACCGCCTAGCATAGATGATCAGTGATTTTCAGGACTGGGCTAGATGCCGCCAGGCGCGCATAGAAACCTCCCTAGAAACCCTTCTTCCCTCTGCAAAGTTCTCACCAGAACACCTGCATGATGCAATGCGTTACGCTGTTTTAGGAGGTGGAAAGCGAATACGTCCTTTGCTTGCCTATGCAGCTGGAGAGCTTAGCATGGCAGATGAAGAACGAGTAACTATCGCCGCTATTGCGGTTGAATTGATTCACGCATACTCACTAGTACATGATGATCTACCGTGTATGGATGATGATGTATTGCGGCGAGGCAAACCAACTTGCCATATAGAATATAATGAAGCTATTGCACTACTAGTTGGAGATAGTCTGCAGAGCCTAGCTTTTCAATTGTTAGCAGAGTATCGTCTGGCCGATACTCCCCAGGTACAATTGGAGATGATAAAGCGACTTGCGCAGGCAGCTGGCTCGCGCGGCATGGCAGGTGGACAGGCAGTTGACCTTGCTAGTATTGGTAAGACCTTAAGTCTTCCTGAGCTTGAGTTTATGCATATACACAAAACCGGATCACTAATCAGAGCTGCTGTTATGATAGGTGCTTGTTGTGGTAAAAGCTTAAATGATTTACAACTAAAGAATCTTGATCATTTTGCAAAAAATATTGGACTTGCGTTCCAAGTGGTTGACGATGTACTTGATACCGAGGCAACTACAGCCACTTTAGGTAAGACTGCGGGTAAAGATGCAGAAAACAACAAACCAACTTATGTAAGTATTCTAGGGGTCAACCAGGCTCGTGAGCTAGCAGAAGAATTGCGACATGATGCATATCAGTCACTTGAATATTTTGGTACAACAGCAACACGATTGCGACAAGTAACTGACTTTATAATACAGCGAGAGTTTTGATACTAATAGCTCTTTCTCATCAGCCATACTGTATAACATTTTATTAATTTTTTTGGATTTTAATGTACCCACTGCTTGACACCATTAACTACCCTTCTCAATTACGTGAGCTGGAGCGAGATGTATTACCTCAACTTGCTAAAGAATTGCGCGAATTTCTAGTCGAATCAGTATCTAAAACTGGTGGCCACTTATCCTCTAATCTTGGTACAGTTGAATTAACCATTGCCCTACACTATGTGTTCAACACGCCACATGATAGGTTGGTATGGGACGTAGGTCACCAAACATATGTCCATAAAATCCTGACAGGTCGACGTGAAGGTATGGAAAAGCTGCGTATGCAGGGTGGTGTAGCTGGATTTCCCCGGCGTGACGAAAGTGAGTACGATGCTTTTGGTACAGCTCATTCCAGCACTTCAATTAGTGCTGCACTAGGCATGGCAGTTGCAGCACAATTAGAGAATACAGACCGACGTGTAGCGGCCATAATTGGTGATGGGGCTATGAGTGCAGGCATGGCATTTGAGGCATTGAATAATGCTGGTGCAATGGATACCAATTTACTGGTGATCTTGAACGACAACGACATGTCCATTTCACCTCCAGTGGGCGCACTTAACAATCATCTAACCAGCCTTTTAACAGGAAAAGTTTATGCCACAGCGAGACGTGCCGGTGAAAAAGTACTTGGTGTAGTGCCGTCTGTACTCGAACTTGCTAATCGTACCCAAGAACATGTGAAAGGTATGCTATCACCTAGTACCTTGTTCGAAGAATTTGGTTTCAACTACATCGGGCCCATTGATGGTCATGATCTTGAGAAACTAATAACCACACTAACAAATCTAAAAAACCTCAGCGGACCTCAGTTCTTGCATGTCGTGACCCGCAAAGGAGAGGGATATAAAGCTGCAGAAGATGACCCGATCCTTTATCATGGAGTATCTAAGTTTAATCCAGAAGCAGGTATCGTTTCTAAAGCACCGGGAAAACCTTCATATACTCAGGTCTTTGGTGACTGGTTATGTGATATGGCAGCATTAGATCATCGTCTGGTTGGGATCACACCAGCTATGCGTGAAGGTTCAGGATTAGTAAAATTCTCTCAGGAATATCCTGATCGGTACTTTGATGTTGGTATTGCCGAGCAGCATGCAGTCACTTTTGCAGCTGGTCTGGCATGCGATGGTATGAAACCTGTAGTTGCGATCTATTCGACCTTTCTGCAGCGAGCATATGACCAGTTGATTCATGATGTTGCCATTCAAAACCTTCCTGTAGTATTTGCTATTGATAGAGCCGGACTAGTAGGGGCAGACGGCCCCACTCATGCAGGAAGTTTTGATTTAACCTATTTACGATGTATACCCAATATCACAGTGATGACTCCCGCAGATGAGAATGAATGTCGTCAAATGCTCTACACTGCATTCCAAATGGACACCCCTTCAGCAGTACGATATCCGCGTGGAGCTGGAGTTGGAGTTGTTCCAATAAAAGAAATGAAAGCATTGAAAACAGGACTTGGTGAGATTCGTCGCAAAGGAGAAGAAATTGCTCTATTAGCATTTGGAAGCATGCTCAAGCCCTGTCTAGAAGCAGCAGAAGAACTAAACGCCACAGTTGCCAATATGCGATTTGTAAAACCTTTGGACGATGACCTTGTCTTACACTTGGCCACAAACTACAGCCTGCTTGTGACAGTAGAGGAAAACACTACCATGGGTGGGGCAGGTAGTGCTGTGCTGGAATCGCTAGAAAATATGAATATCTCTACTTCAGTACTACAACTAGGTTTACCAGATATTTTTATAGACCAAGGTGACCCAACCCAGATGTTAGTGGACTGTGGGCGAGATAAAACCGGAATTATTAAGGCCATTAAGAAAAAATTATCCGAATAGTTTACTCAACTATTTTGTAGAGTTATGATCATACTCAGCAGGAATCATCACTTCAAGAGATAAACAATATGAATAAACAAGTCGATTTTCCTATTGCTGACGTACAAAGTACGCCGGACACTAGACATATTGCAATTGACAGAGTAGGTATTAAAGCCATTCGTCACCCGGTTAAAGTTGCTGATAAGAATGGTGGTGTACAACACACTGTCGCAGTATTTAACATGTATGTGAATCTGCCACATAACTTTAAGGGTACTCACATGTCACGTTTTGTGGAGATTCTAAATGGCCATGAGCGTGAAATTTCTGTTGAATCCTTTGAGAATATCCTACACACAATGGTAAAAAAACTAGGAGCAGACTCTGGCCATATTGAAATGACATTTCCTTATTTTATAAATAAGTCTGCCCCAGTTTCTGGAGTTAGAAGCCTCCTAGATTATGAAGTAACCTTCATTGGCGAAATAAAAAATGGGGGTTATGAATTTACTATGAAAGTAATTGTGCCTGTAGCTAGCTTATGCCCGTGTTCTAAGAAAATTTCTGACTATGGTGCACACAATCAGCGCTCACACATGTCGATCTCTGTACGCACCAATAGCTTTGTTTGGATCGAAGATGTAGTGCGAATAGCTGAAGATAAAGCGTCATGCGAACTCTATGGATTACTTAAACGCCCCGATGAAAAATATGTAACAGAAAAAGCTTACGATAATCCTAGGTTTGTAGAAGACTTGGTTCGTGATGTAGCTGTAGAATTAAATAAAGACGCACGAATTGATGCATACATGGTTGAATCCGAGAATTTTGAGTCCATTCATAATCATTCTGCTTATGCACTAATTGAGCAAAACAAAACATAATATACAAGAAACAAATCAAGTATACCTAATAATAATTCTTAATAATGTAACAAATATTTGTAAAATAAAAACAATAATATTATTGCTACCCTTATTTCAAAATTCCTTTAATATAAATTTAGTCGATAAAAATTAGTTCTTGTATTTACCAACCTAAAAATAGCATCCCAACTCCACATACAGTTATAACTAAACCTCCTATTGCGTGGACATACTTTTCTAGTTTTTCTGTATCATAAAATGAATAGCCATATATACCTAATAACACCATAGTTAACATAGTTAATACCGTGCATAACGAAAAAACAATAATTATTATCATAATTTCAAGGTAAGATCGCTGCGCTCCTGAGTAAAATAATAGTGGGAGTAAGGGCTCAGTTGGTCCCATTACAAAAATAGCGAATAAAACTAGTGGCGTAACTTTTACGCGATTTTTGGATGCAACAACGTCGCCATGACTATGTTCGTAAACATATACATCTTCATTCATTATATCAAAGTGTTTATGTAGCTTATTTTTTCTTGCCCGCCACAACCCATATAACAAATAAGCAACTCCAAAACCCAATAAACACCATGCTGCAATATTCCCACGATGTGCTTCAAACCAGGATAAATTAGAAAGCTGCCATCCTAATACTACCCCAATTAATCCCACGCCTACCGAGCTAAGAATATGTCCAAGACCACAAATAATAGTAATAACAATCGTTTTTGTAATTGTCCATTTCTGTGATCGTGACAATACAATGAAAGGTAAATAATGATCGGGGCCTGTTGCCGTATGCAAACAACTAATAGCAATAGTCGATAGCATGAGAGTTATTAATTCAGACGTCATAAAGATATATTCTTTTTATTAAGCCATTCACCTTTGTAAAGAGCTAGTTGTTCAAATAAAATATTATTTATTGACATAGAAGATAATGAATAAAATCAAGCGTAAGTAACTATATAAATGGAAACCTTCTAATCAACTAAAAAATCATTAAAAAAAGCAATTGTATTATAAAGATTGCAAATATGATTATCTAAAGTAAATTAAGACGCAAGAATCTAAATACAACATGTGAAATGTATTGCCAATTTATCTTTAGTTTTTTAGAACACTGCACCACACATACCAGCAAACCATTTGATCCATTTCCTAATAATTAAATACTAAACTCAAGATAGTTAGTAATTTTACATTTAGAGTTATAATCTTATTGGCAAAAAAAACAATTTATCCTTTCATCATCAGTTCTAGTCATAACATTTAATCTCACGTTCAAGAAAGTACTTATGAATGTTTTTTATGAAGAAAGAGGAACCTTTAAGGTAGGTACAATTCTTTCTAGCAATGTGACATCGTTGCAGGTGGAAGCGCCTCATGGAAAGCGTTCAAAAATCAAAACAAATTCGGTACTTCTGCGATTTGATAAACCAATTCTGTCTGAATTCATGAATCGTGCAAAGAAAGTAGCAGATGGGCTAGATCTAAACTTTCTTTGGGAATGTAGCGAATGTGATGAAGAATTTATTAGTGATACTTTAGCTACAGAATATTTTGGTTATTCGCCTGGCCCAGTTGAATCCGCAGCAGTTCTAATTAAACTTCATAGTGCACCTATGTACTTTTATAAAAAAGGTAAAGGATGCTATAAAGCTGCTCCTCCTGATGCACTTAAAGCTGCTCTTGCAAGCCAGAAGAAGAAACGCCTCGAGGCGGAACAAAAAGTACACTATGTCCGCCTTTTAAAGACTTTCACATTACCTGAAGAATTTAATCTATTGTTACCAAATCTTTTATATAAACCAGACAAGAGCAAGATTGAATGGAAAGCACTAGATGAAGCCTGTGCTTCTTTGAACCTAAGTTTACCTAATCTGTTAGATAAATGTGGCGCCATACCATCTACACATGATTACCATCTAAAGCGGTTCTTGCTAAAGCACTTCCCAAAAGGAGAAGGTTTTGATGTGCTTGATACTGGTATAAAACTGAATAATCCAGCTGACTTACCTATAGCAGACGTAAAAGCTTTTAGTATAGACGATGCTTCTACTACAGAAATTGATGATGCTTTTTCTGTCTCTCGTCTTTCTCTTGGTGGTTTTCGTATAGGTATACACATCGCCGCACCTGCACTAGGAATTATTCCGGGGTCATCCCTTGATAAGTTAGCTGCACAGAGACTTTCTACGGTTTATTTACCAGGAAAAAAAATTACTATGCTACCAGAAACTACTATACAGCATTACACCTTAGGAGAAGGGCGACTTTGTCCTGCACTTTCAATGTATCTTGATGTATCGGATGATTTCACTGTAACTACTACACATAGTTGCATTGAGCAAGTGAAAATTTCTGCCAATCTCCGACATGACACGCTGATAGAACACTTTAACGAATCTACTGTCGAGAGGAACATCCTTAACTACTCCTTTGGGCAAGAGTTAAAAACACTATTGAATTTTGCCCGCAAAATGGAAGCTTTTCGAGGAAAAGCTAATGATAGTAATAATGAAAAAATAGATTATGGATTCAGTATTAAGGAAGGAAATGTCACCATTTTTGAAAGACGGCGTGATTCACCAATAGATAAGCTGGTGTCGGAATTAATGATTTTCGTCAATGCTGAGTGGGGGAAAAAACTAGCTAACAACAATGTTACCGGAATCTATCGCAATCAAAGTGGTGGAAAAGTAAAAATGAGTACTTCACCTGCTCAGCATCAGGGTCTAGGTGTCGTCCAGTACGCTTGGTTCAGCTCACCAATGCGCCGGTATGTTGACCTTATCAATCAAAGACAATTAATTGCACTACTGAGAAGAGAACAGCCGCCTTATTCCAAAGGATGTAGTAGCCTATTATCATCGATAAGTGAGTTCGAAGAAACTTATGAAGCCTACAACGAGTTCCAAAGAATCATGGAGCGATATTGGTGTTTGCGCTGGTTGCTACAGGAAAAAATTAGAACTATTGGTGCATTAGTAATAAAGGAAAATTTTGTAAAACTAGATCACCTACCACTTGTGATAAAAGTACCCTCCTTACCAGCAGTGCTCCCAGAAACTCATGTCCAAGTTGAAATATTACTAGTTGATTTATTTGATCTTTCTGTTAACGCAAAATTCATCAGAAAACTAGAGATATGACATGTTAGCCACAATGTGACAAGATCGCCATTGTTTCATACAATAAGTGAAATTAGCATATATCTAGGTTAAATTTCTTAAATTATCCATAGTACATTGACTGCCACAACAAATATGCCAGATTTTAATCTTGCTACATTTCGTAGCTGGATATTAGATCCATCTTCACGCTTGAACGTGGCAATATTGATATCTGTTATTTTTCATGCAATTGTACTATTTGGCGTTACCTTTAAGCTTCCGACTCCAAAGTATGATGACGCGATTACATCACTTGAAGTAGTTCTGGTAAACAGTAAGTCAATATCAAAACCACGAAAAGCAGATGCGCTTGCACAAGCTAATTTAGATGGCGGCGGCAATACTGATAAAAACCGTCGCGCTAAGTCACCTTTTCCACTATCTCCTGCACATAAAAAATCAATTGATATAACCAAGACTAAACCTAATATAAAGCAACTTGAAGTAGCTAGAGCCAAACAAAAGACAAAACAACTTGAGAAGGAGGCAAAAAGACTGATGACTGCAGTCAATAGCAAGAAAAAGATTAATCAGTCGAACTCTCGTTTAGAAAAAATGAAACAAGGTGTAAAAGTCCCAAATGCCACGGAATTGATGCAGCGTAGCCGTGAAATTATTCGATTAGAAGCACAAATTGCTAAAGATTATGAAGCTTATCAAAAGCGCCCAAAACGTAAGTTCATTGGCGCCCGAACAAAGGAGTACCGTTTTGCGAGTTATGTCGAAGCTTGGCGCATAAAAGTAGAACGTATTGGAAACCTTAATTATCCTGAGGCTGCTAAACGAGATAAACTATATGGGAACTTACAACTTACCGTTGCCATTATGGCAAATGGTAATATTGAATCGATCGAAATTAATCGTTCGTCCGGAAAAAAGATTCTGGATGAAGCGGCTATAAATATCGTTAAACTTGCTGGACAAAATGGATTTGCCCCTTTCCCGCCTGATATTAGTCGAGATACCGACATATTGCATATTACACGTACATGGTTATTTACCCGCTCAGCTGAACTAATGAGCAAATAATTAAAATAAATCTAAATCCTTTAATTACTACGATCATCAATACCTCTGATTACTACATTTATGATTGATACATACGCCGTCATTGGTAATCCTATCTCCCACAGTAAATCACCACTAATTCATTCTGAATTTTCGAAACAGACAAAACAGCATATACGTTATGAAACTATACTTTCTCCACTGAATGGCTTTACAGCAACAATAGACATTTTTCGACAGGGTGGAGGAAAGGGATTGAACGTAACTTTGCCTTTCAAGGTTGAAGCATACAAAATTTCAACCCAACTAACAGAACAAGCATCATCTTCTCACGCGGTCAATACACTAGTATTTGACGGTGACAATATATACGGCGACAACACAGATGGAATCGGATTAATACGTGATATCACAGTTAATCTTGGATTCACTATTATGGCTAAACGAGTATTATTATGCGGTGCAGGTGGCGCTGCTCGCGGCATAATGCTGCCATTATTGAAACAAAAACCACTAATACTTACGATTTCAAATCGTACTGTACAAAAAGCTCATGAATTACGAAAACAATTTTCTTCGTATAAAAATATTGAATCTGTTAATTACAAAGATATTTTAGGGAAAGAATTTGACCTAGTAATTAACGCTACTTCTACTAGTCTAATAAATAAATCACTACCATTACCACAAGGTATTTTTTCTGCCAAATCGCTAGTATACGATTTAATGTATGGCAATATGAACACTCCTTTTTTGCAATTTGCAAGAAAAGAGGGAGTAACGCATTTGTCAGATGGTATTGGTATGCTAGTGGAACAAGCTGCTGAATCATTCTTTATATGGCGTGGAGTTAGACCTGAAACTAAACCAGTGATAAAAATGCTATGTAAAAAAATTCAGAATGATATGAGAAATAAGTGAAAAAACCTCACGGGTATTGGCTTTGGAAGACCCTCCTATTTATTTTTTGTTTAATTTTCTTCTATCAAATATGGATACTCTGTCATGTTGTATATTGGAATTTTTATAATCCTTCGTACAGCGCTTTTATGCAGAATCGGCTTAATGAATTGCAAAAGAAAAGTCCTGCTTCTGGAATAAAGCTACACTATAAGTGGGTATCTTATGATCTTATCTCTCCTAATCTAAAACGAGCTGTTATTGCAGCAGAGGACGCCAAGTTTATGAAGCATAGAGGTTTTGATTTTGATGCAATACAAAAAGCTTATAAAAAAAACTTAGATAAAGGAAAACTTATTGCTGGTGGCTCTACAATTAGCCAACAGCTTGCAAAGAATCTATTTCTATCAAGTAAAAAAACACCTTGGCGTAAAATGGAAGAAGCTATCATCACATTAATGCTAGAAAATGTGATGCCCAAACGTCGGATCCTCGAAATATATCTAAATGTAATTGAATGGGGCAATCATGTATTTGGGGCAGAGGCTGCTGCTAGATACTATTTTAATGTTTCCGCCTCTTCTTTATCTATCAAGCAATCTGCTTACCTTACAGCTATGATTCCTAATCCACGATTCTATGATCGTAAACGTAATACACCCTGGTTGTTGAAAAAAACTGAAATCATTATCAACAGAATACCCTCTGCTCGAATTCCTTGAATATTTATTACTGGTTTTCTTGCTAACATAGTGCATACTCTCTACTAATTATTTTTCTTATGACAAATATGTGACGTATTTCTTTATTTTTCTTACAATTCTACATTTTTCTGGTTACTTGAATATAACCTGCCATGACTAGAGTAAATAATAACAACGCGCAAGAAACGGAAGATCTGCAACAACACTTGCAGCGGATTGTTTATCTGTTGAGTAAACAAAAACTGGTAGAAGGTTTCGTACAAATGCAGGATATTAAAAACCATAAATTAGACGAATCTCCAGTACATAAACAAAATTTGACTGAACTACAGAGCCTACTTGATAAATTACATCCCGCTGACATCGCCTATATTCTTGAAGCCCTACCCCTAGAAGACCGTCTTATGATTTGGGACTTAGTTAAGGCAGAGCGAGACGGTGAGATTCTGTTGGAAACATCAGATGCAGTGCGTGAAACACTTATTGCCACTATGAATAGTGGTGAATTAGTAGCTGCAACAGGACAGCTCGATGCAGATGAGATAGCTGATCTAGCACCCGATCTACCACGATATGTTTTAGATGATCTATTTCAGACCTTACCAATAGAAGAACGCGAGCAACTACGTTCAGCAATGTCCTACCCGGAAGATGCTGTTGGAGCACTAATGGACTTTGATATGGTAACTATCCGTGAAAATGTAACACTAGAAGTTGTCTTACGCTACTTGCGCCGTTTAGAAGACCTGCCTGACCATACTGATCAGTTGTTCGTAGTAGATCGGGACGAAAAGCTAAAGGGCGTACTTCCTGTAAATCGTCTACTAGTAAGTGACCCTGATGCTAAAGTTGCATCGGTAATGTCAACAAAAATGGTCAAACTTCATCCAGATGATAAAGCACAGCAAGCAACACACGCATTTGAACGTTACAATCTAGTTTCTGCGCCAGCTGTGGATATAAACAACAAATTGTTAGGGCGTGTTACTGTCAATGCAGTTATGGATTTCATTCGTGAAGAATCTGAAAGTGAAGCCTTGAATCTAGCTGGACTGCGTGAAGAAGAGGACTTATTTGCACCAGTATGGAAGAGTGTTAAAAATCGTTGGATATGGCTAGCTATAAATTTGGTGACAGCATTTATTGCTTCCCGAGTAATTGGTGTATTTGAGGGATCTATCGAGAAACTGGTAGCACTAGCAGCACTCATGCCAATTATTGCAAGTATCGGCGGGAACTCTGGCAACCAAACCATCACCATGATCGTACGTGCCCTTGCTTTAGAACAACTTAATGTTAGCAATGCACGCAAACTATTTGCAAAAGAAATTGGTGTAAGTGTTGTTAATGGTCTTGTTTGTGGTAGCGTAGTAGGGCTGTTTGCCTTTTTGATTTATCACAGTATTTCTCTTAGCTTAGTTATGACTTTGGCCATGGCATTAACTTTTCTGTTAGCAGCAATATTGGGTGTACTAATTCCGCTTACACTGCATAAATTAGGACGCGATCCAGCAACAGGTTCTAACGTGATGATTACTGCTGTAATAGACAGCGGGGGATTCTTTATTTTCCTAGGTCTTGCTACGATTCTTTTGCTATAGTGAAAAAAAACTGACGCCATAACCCCTAGAAAATAACGAGGCATAAAAGAAAATATATACGTCCTGTTATAAATTGAGGTGTGTCTTTATTTTACCTCACTCAAGATGGTAAAGTTCTTTCATTAAAAATTAATTGCTCTAAAGACTCGCGCTCCCGAATAAGATGAGTTTGGTCGCCATCAACCATAATTTCAGCAGCACGGGGACGACTATTATAATTAGAACTCATACTCATACCGTAAGCTCCGGCAGACATAACAGCAAGTAGGTCCCCTTTGACTAGAGCAAGCTTACGATCATGTCCAAGAAAATCACCAGTTTCACAAACAGGGCCTACTATCTGGTAATTTTTAATTTTATTATCGTTTATATTAACTGGCAAAATTTCATGATAAGCATCGTACAAAGCCGGACGTATCAGGTCATTCATAGCCGCATCTACTATGGCGAAATCTCTATGATCTGTATGCTTTAAATACTCGACACGGGTTAGTAGTAAGCCAGCATTCCCTACCAATGAACGTCCAGGCTCAATTAAAATACGCTGAGAACGATGGCCAATATCTGAACACAATGCCTCAACATAACTTTGGGCCGATGGTGGGTTTTCTTCAAGGTATTTAATTCCAAGCCCACCACCTAAATCCAGGTGCTCTATTTGAAAATTTTCCTCTTCTAGGCGATCCAACAATCCTAGCACCTTTTTACATGCTTCTGTAAATGGAGCAAGTTCAGTTAATTGTGAACCAATGTGAAAATCTAATCCAATAATTCTGATATTGGTAAGATTTTTACTAGAAATATAGAGTTTTTCTGCCTCAACAAAAGGGATGCCGAATTTATTCTCCTTTAGACCGGTTGAAATATAAGGGTGGGTTCTAGCATCTACGTCCGGGTTAACTCTTAGGCTTACTGGGGCAATCTTATCCATTTCAATTGCAATTTGATTCAGCATCCTAAGTTCCGTCTCCGATTCCACGTTAAAACAAAGTATATTAGCAATAAGCGCAGCTCTCATTTCATCAGCGCTTTTCCCGACACCAGAAAATACTATTTTTTTCGGATCACCTCCTGCTTTGAGAACCCGCTGAAGCTCGCCACCAGAAACAATATCAAAACCACTACCAATTTTGGCAAGTAAATTAAGAATTGCAAGACTAGAATTAGCCTTTACTGCATAACATACCAAGTGGTCTCGTTTAGCAAACGCCGAATCGAATTCCTTAAAAGCCGCGATCAGCGCAGATCGTGAATAAACGTAACAGGGGGTATCATATTCTCTAAAAATACGATCTAGAGGAACTGATTCGACACAAAGCTTTGTATTGTGATACTCAAAATAGGGGAACTTGCTCAATTCTTTTTTCCTTCTATCTGATCTTTTTGTGCCTCTTCTAATGGTGTATCTTGAGGGATATAAAGAGGCCCCTTTAGCCCACAAGCTTCTAACATCAAGATCAACAAAATTGCAAAATATAACCTACACATGGAGAAATTACCAAAAAATTAGATCCGAAATACTAACATAAATATTAATTAATAAATGAATGGAAGCATGCTTAACAGATATGAATTAAACATATCATTCCTAACTAAGATTTCTCAATTCATCCCGAACTACCAAATAGTTCGGATAAATACTTTCCACTATTTTCCAAAATGCTGAAGAGTGATTCATTTCTATGAGATGTGACATTTCATGCGCAACTACATAATCTATTAAACTACGTGACAGCTGAATCAATCGCCAGTTTAAATAAACAGTACCATGTACGTCACAACTACCCCATTGGGTTTTGGCGCGTGATAATCTCAGCTGTGGAAGGGGCACACGTAGCTTGTTTGCAAAAAATACGATGCGTTCACTAAAACATACTAGTGCATGATTGTGATACCACTTCATAACGATTCGCTCAACTTCTTGAGCAGAAAGTATTGATGGTAGAGGCAATGTTAACTGTCTCTTTTCCGCTCTTGTTTTAGCTTTTACTTTAGTCATCTGCATCACTCCAGATGCTGAAATAGCTAACTGCCATGGCTCCCCGAGCAACGGAAAAGTTGCTGACTCCTCCCACGCTAATTTCGTAGATTCTTTTTTACCCCATTCATCTAATTTTTCTAGTATCCATTTGGCTCTATCTTGTAACACTGATTCGATCCAGCTGATCGATTCTCTGAGAGGAACATTTACTGTCAAACCTTCACAATCTACTTTCATGCTTATTGCTCTACATCTGCGGCGCTTTAGAGTATATGACACCTCTTTACCATTCAAAACAATACAGCGAAATTCTCTATTTCGTGATTTTCTAGCTGTCCATGAAACCTGAAATGAATCCTTTGTCATTTGGTCCCTATATATTATCCTTGTTACTAATACGGGCGACTTCTAACTCAATCCATGCTTCTACCTTAGCATTTAGTTCACTTGCCTCCATTCCTGTAGGATCTATTGGTGCACCTATACTAACTGTAATAATGCCAGGCTGCTTAATAAAAGAATTTTTGCCCCAAAATTCTCCAGCATTGTGCGCAACTGGAACTACTGGCACACCAGTATGCGTAGCAAGCCAAGCACCACCAATCCCATATTTACCTTTTTTACCAGGCACGATACGCGTACCTTCCGGAAAAATCACTATCCAGAGACCTTTCTTTAGCCTATCTTTCCCTTGCTTTAGGATCTGTTTCAGCGATACCCTAGTTGAACCACGATTAATTGCGATTGGACTGGTCATCGATAATCCCCAACCAAAAAATGGGATACGTAATAGTTCTTTTTTTAATACCCATACCTGCGGTGGAAAAATCTGCTGAAATGCGAATGTTTCCCACGCTGATTGGTGCTTCGAAAGTATTATGCTAGGTTTTTTAGGGATATTCTCTATACCTAAAACACGATAATGGATACCACATATTACACGTATCAAATACAACATAATATGTGCCCACCCCGAAATTATTCGAAAGCGACTGATAGGATTTAGTGGAAAAGAAGCAAGAACAATTAACGTATAAAACGGAGTAATAATGATTTGTAACAATATATATAGTGTCGAGCGTAGCACCACCATAAATAAATTCATTTGGTCAAAGTGTCGACCACAGCCGCCAGATCAGGAAAAACTTTTGTGCTTTTTGGTAGACTTCTAGCAGTTCTTATTTTTTTTCCTTTTCCTGTAAGTACCAAGGTTGGGACAGCACCCACCGATTCAGCGGCTTGCAAATAGCGCAATACATCACCGACTATTGATACGCCCTTTAAATCAGTACCAAAACGTTCTGCAATTTCTTTAAACATGATGATCAAAGATTTTCGGAAATCATGCCTTTCTACGTTGCTATATGGGCTGAAAAACACAGCATCAATACGCCCGCCTGTTTGGCTCACAGCTTTGTACATTTTATCGTTGATGGCATTAAACGCTACCATGTCTAATACTTTACGGTCACAAGACTGATTGCTAGCGACTACAACTCGGTATCCTACCTGATTTAGATAAGCGATAGCCTCTAGACTCCCAGGAATAGGTCTCCATTCAGTTGGTGTGGTAATGATATTGCTATCAAAATTAATAACACCATCATGGTCGAGAATAATCAGTTTCATAAGATTCAGGAAACCATTTTACTTAAATCAGCTACTTGATTCATATAAATACGTCCACATTGTAATAGTACAAACCTATTATTTCGAATTTTTTGATCTTCTGCATTTACCAGAACCTGGTCAAAAAATTCTTTTACTGGCGGAGCAAGTTCTGCTAAAACTTCTAAAGCCTCTGCGAAACGTTTCTCAGACTTAAGAGCCTCTGATTCTTTGCCTATCTTTTGTAGATCGTTCCATAGTTTCTTTTCAACATCGCTTTCAAAGAGACTTGGATCTGGAATCTTTAAATTATCTAAGGTATAGTTTGGTTGGGATACATCTTGGCCCGATTTTTTTAAAATATTTTTAATGCGCTTGTTCGCATCAGCTAGAATGCGGCCTTCCTCAGTTGAAAGAAATTCTGTCGCCCTGGGAATAATATCTGCAAGTACACCTAAAGGAGTCCCCCCCCCAAATGGACTAATGACGGAGTCTATCGCATGATAATTATTCCCCAGGTCAATAAAATAACTTCGCGCTCTATCCAATAAAAAATTAATAATTATACGTAGATCACATGTAGGGCTATGCTGAATATTTTCCGGCATTTTATTTTTTACAAGAGCAACTAATTCATGCAAATTAATATCAAGTTCTTTTTCAACCAACATCCTAACCACTCCGAACGCATGTCGACGTAATGCAAATGGATCCTTGTCACCAGAAGGAATTTTCCCAACACCGAACATGCCAACTATAGATTCCAATTTATACGCAAGCGCGACACAAGTACCAATCATGTTACGCGGCAGCTCATCGCCTGCAAAACGCGGTTTATAATGGTCTTCAATTGCAAAAGCGATTTCATCGCTCATTCCATCATACTTTGCGTAATAGCGTCCCATAACCCCTTGCAGCTCTGGAAATTCACCTACCATATCAGTGAGCAAATCGGCCTTAGCCAGTCTTGCAACTTCGCCTGCTAGTTTTTTAAGTTTCTTACCACCTAGTCGCAAGCCTATCTCTTGTGCAATTGTTATCACACGATCTACTCGATCACTCTGCATACCAAGCTTGTTGTGATACACAACTTTCTTTAAACCTTCTACTCGAGAATCCAATGACTTCTTTCGATCCTGGTCAAAGAAGAACTTCGCATCTGCTAAGCGTGCTTGTAGAACACGTTCGTTACCACTAATGATATTAGACGGGTTATCTGTCTTAATATTACTAACGATTAAAAAATGCGACAACAGATTGCCCCTACTATCTAGCAATGGAAAATATTTTTGGTGCTGCTTCATTGAAAGTATCAGGCACTCCTGCGGTACATCCAGAAATTCTTGACTGAATCCCCCTACATACACGGCCGGATATTCAACCAACGCGGTAACTTCATCTAAGAGAGCACCATCCCATAGTATTTCTCCACTTTCTTTCTTGCTGCATTCGAGTAATCCTTCCCATATCATTCTCTTACGTTTATCAAAACTTGCAATGACATATCCCTTTTCAAATAGTATGTTTTCATAATCACTCGCATGAGGAATATCAACGTAGCCCTTGCTTAGAAAGCGGTGCCCCAAAGTTCTTGATGTAGCGCTGCTCAAACCAAGCAGTAATTCTGTTTCACAAAGTATATTTTTGCCATGTATCACAAAAAAATTATGTACAGGACGTACAAATTGAGTAGCACCAATGCCCCAACGCATTACCTTGGGAACCGGCATCTTTGGTAATAATTCTTGTAAAATGTTAATGAGCACGCTGCCGAGGCTTTGGCCTGGCTGCTTATACTTATAGGTATAACAAAGTACACCCTTATTATCAGGTCCCTGTTGTAATTCACCTATGTTAACTCCGCATGAGCGTGCAAAACCTTTTAGCGCTGGTGTCGCCTTACCAAAGGCATCATGTGCTGCGGCCACTGTTGGCCCTTTACGCTCAAGTAGTTTTTCAGGCTGGGCATCCAAAACTGTAGTTATGGAAACAGCCAAACGACGCGGAGTAGCATAAGCTGTCAATTTGCTTTCGGCACTCAGTAAGCTATTCTGCTCCAGGCTATTAAATACCCCTTGAGAAAAATTATCGCTCAAAACTTGCAATAATTTTGGTGGTAACTCTTCAGTCAGAATTTCTATAAGTAATGTGTCTTGCATTTAAATCTATCAGTTTTATTTCGAAAGCATTGGAAAACCCAATGCCTCACGCGAATCGTAATATGCTGCTGCAACTAGTCTCGCCAATGCCCTGACTCGACCTATATAAGTTGCGCGTTCAGTCACCGAAATCGCCCCACGCGCATCTAGCAAATTGAAAGCGTGGGAACACTTCAGTACCTGTTCGTAACTTGGTAGCGGAAGATTCAATCCTATAAGGCGTTTTGCCTCAGATTCATACATACTAAATTGCTCAAGAAGAAGATTCACGTTGCTGCTCTCAAAATTATATTTGGACTGCTCTGTCTCATTCTGGTGATAAACATCGCCGTACGTTATTCCTTTTGCCCAAATCAGGTTGAACACGTTATCAGCGCCTTGCAGGTTCATCGCAAGACGTTCTAAACCATAGGTGATTTCTCCTAGTACTGGCTTACAATCAATGCCACCAACCTGCTGAAAGTAAGTAAATTGCGTTACTTCCATTCCGTTAATCCATACTTCCCAGCCCAAACCCCAGGCTCCAAGCGTAGGTGATTCCCAATCGTCCTCAACGAATCGAATATCGTTTACTGAAGAATCAATTCCCAATTCTCGTAACGAATCAAGATATAGATCCTGAATATTGTCAGGTGAGGGCTTAAGTACCACCTGGTACTGATAGTAGTGCTGCAAACGATTTGGATTATCTCCGTAGCGCCCATCCTTGGGACGACGAACTGGCTGTACATAAGCAGCTTTCCAGAATTCTGGCCCCAGGGCACGCAAGAAAGTTGCCGTATGAAATGTGCCCGCTCCCACTTCCATGTCATATGGCTGTAACAACACACAACCCTGATTGTTCCAATAGCGTTGTAGAGAGAGGATAATTTCCTGAAATGTAAGCATGAAAACACCTGGGCGAAACCAAAATAATCTAAACAATTGGGATTTTACAGGGTTTTTCTTGTACCGCGAAAGATCAGTAACAAACCTATGAATAAAGATAGGCCAATAAACCCCAATACCAAACTATTTCCAAAAAGAACATAGGGAGTTGCGCCTGTGTATCCTTGCACCAATCCGTTCAGTGTTGTTGTAGTAAACACTTCTGCTTTCTTCAACACTACACCACGCTCATTTATAATCGCGCTAACACCAGTATTAGTAGCGCGCAGCATATAGCGGCCCGTTTCAAGCGCTCTCATTTGTGAAATCTGTAAATGCTGATGTGGGCCAATGGAGCGACCAAACCAAGCGTCATTAGTAACGTTAGCAAGCAGTGTTGCTTGGGGTAATTGAGAGATAAGCTCCTCACCAAACACATCTTCATAACAAATATTTACTGCAACGCTTTGCCCAGCTAAATTCATAGGACGTTGATTAGTTTCTCCGCGTGAAAAGTCTGATAGTGGAATTTTTAGTACATCTATAACCCAACCAAATATTAGTTTAGACGGAATGAATTCACCAAACGGTACTAAATGATGTTTACGGTATATCTGTTCAGATGAAATTCCGAAACTGAACATAGAGTTATAATAATCCCCAGATCGTCCTGAAGATGTTTCAACCATTCCAACAAGAAGATCACCATTATTCCGTTCCGCATGAGTAGAAAGTTGTGCCAGGTAATTGAAAGGAACATCGCCACGAGTCAATGGTAACGAAATTTCTGGTGTAATAATAAGACGACTATCACTTTCGAGCGCAAGCTTCGCATATGTATCCATTGTACGAATAACATGCTCAGGTCTCCATTTCATTTCCTGAGAAATATTTCCTTGTAACAAACTTACAGTTACTGGCTCACCTTGCGGCTCGGTCCAACTGACATAGTGTAAGCCAAAACCGATAATCCAGATCACGGATAAAATTAAAGCATTACTCCAGGCTCGTAATGGCTTTTCAAGAAATAAGCATATAAGTGCAGCACTGAAAACAAGTATCAATGAAACACCATATACCCCTACCAGTGCAGCGAAACCAACAAGCGGACTAGAGGGGGCCTGTGAATAGCCTACTGCTAACCAGGGAAAACCGGTAAATAAAACACCACGTAACCATTCAGATAACGCCCACAGCGTAGCAGCTAATAATGTCCACACCAAGGGCGCTTCAATATGTAGCTTCCTTAGTATCCAGCCTGTTAATGTCACAAATAAAGAAAGGTAAGCACAAAGAATGATCAGGGAAAACACAGCAATTGAAGCTGGCATTGCACCAAACTCATGCAAGCTTACATACAGCCAGGTAACACCTGCGCCAAACATGCCCATACCAAAACAGAAACCAAGCAAAGCTGCTTGGAATGGTGTTGCACTCTTACGCCAGAAATAAAGTAGCAGCGCAATTGTAATAATTGGAATAGGAAAAAGATAATATGGGGCAAATCCAAGAACAGTAAGAGCACCGAGTAAAAAAACAGCAATCAAATAAAGGATGGGATTATGTTTTAAATCTCTAGTCCTAATCTTTGAGCTTTCGCTACTCAATCCTCGCACTTAATTTCCTCAACCAACACTGTATGTAACCTACGACTATCAGCACGTAGTACAATAAATTTTAAGGAACCAATGACAACCGACTCACCACGCTTAGGTAACCTACCAAATTTGTTCAATACTAAGCCACCAACCGTATCGTAATCATCATCACTAAATTCCACGCCAAGCATTTCATTAAAATCAGCTATTTCAGTAACGGCCTTTACACGGTAGTGCCCACTCAATTCCTGAACAATATTGTCTTCGGACTCATCATAATCATACTCATCTTCGATTTCCCCAACAATCTGTTCCAAAACATCTTCTATAGTTACTAATCCTGCGACGCCACCATACTCATCCACTACTATCGCAATGTGGTTTCGGTTGCTACGAAAATCTTTTAGAAGCACATTTAACCGTTTCGATTCAGGAATAAACACCACAGGCCGTAATATTTCACGTGCATTGAACTCTTCTCCGCCCGCGTAATAACGTAATAAATCCTTTGCTAATAAAATGCCAATTACGTTATCTTTACTGTTCTCAGTTACCGGAAAACGTGAGTGCGCTGTTTCGATCATTAGCGGAACAAACTTATCTGGTGTTTCACTGATGTCAATTACATCCATCTGTGAGCGTGGAACCATAATATCACTCGCTTTCATCTCAGAGACTTGCATCACACCCTCAATCATGCTCAAGGCGTCGGAATCCAGAAGGTTGCGCTCAAATGCAGAATGCAATAACTCAATCAACTGTTCACGATCTTCCGGTTCACGTAGTAGCATCGTGCTTAAACGTTCAAGCCATTTAGGTTTAGGTAAGGGATTATCCATATTAAAACGTTAGTCAGAATTTAAAAAATAGGATTTAAGCAACTATATATAAAACTGTTATAGCTATTCATAACTCATAATTTATGTTTCACATTTGAGTCAATGAACTTAAAATTCTTGGTAGGGATCATCAAATCCAAGACTCATGATAATTTTTGTTTCTAACCTCTCCATTATCTCTGTACTTTTACGATTTCTATGCTCATAGCCCTGTAGGTGAAGAACACTATGTACTACAAGATGCGCATAGTGTGCCATTAGATCTTTCTGCTGCTGATTTGCTTCCCTTTCAACAACAGATGCACATATCACAATATCTCCAGACAGCGGTATAGTATCGTTATAAACAAAAGTTAATACATTAGTAGCATAGTCTTCGCCACGAAATTTTCTGTTGTATCTATAACCCTCATCCTCGCCAACTATACGCAATGCAATCTCTGCATTTTGTGTCAGCCCAACCTTAAGCCATTTACGAAAATGTACCCGTGTAGGAATCTGCTTTAAAGAAGGTGTAATCTCGTTTGCGTACTGTACAGTTAGTTTTAATTTTATATTGTTCCGGACAGTTCCTTTAGGAATCTTAGGAACTTCGCTCTTATTTTTCATACTTTTCGTATGCGTTAACAATTCTCTGCACCAAAGGATGCCGCACTACATCTTCAGACTCAAAATTGGTGAAAGCCACACCACGTACTTTTCCTAACACCTGCTTAGCCTCCACCAATCCACTTTTCTGGTTCTTAGGCAAATCAATTTGTGTAACATCGCCTGTTACGATCACCTTTGAACCAAACCCAATACGAGTAAGAAACATTTTAATCTGCTCTGGAGTGGTATTCTGTGCTTCATCAAGGATGATGAATGATTTATTTAATGTGCGCCCACGCATAAAAGCTAGCGGAGCAATCTCGATTGCGCTACGCTCAAACTGTTTGCTAGTCTTGTCGAAACCCATTAAATCATATAGTGCATCATAAAGTGGTCTTAAATAGGGATCTACTTTTTGCGCCATGTCACCAGGAAGAAAACCCAGACGCTCTCCAGCTTCTACTGCTGGACGTACTAGTACAATGCGCTCTATCGTATCTCGCTCCAGAGCGTCAACAGCGCTAGCTACCGCAAGATATGTCTTACCTGTACCTGCTGGCCCAATAGCAAAAGTAATATCATGTTCTTGAATCTGTTTTAAATACTGTACCTGGCGCGGCGTCCGACCGTGTAAATCGTTTCGGCGAGTAATTAGTGCTGGTATTGGCGCTTCCGGTTCAACAGAAGCAGGAGTTACTTGTTTTGCCAGGTGATGTGGGTTCATCACCTCAATTAACCCTAACTGAACTTGCTCGATGCTCAAATTATGTTTTGCTTGACTGTATAAATTTTTTATTAACCATGCTGCTAGCCTGGTTTGAGCGACTTTGCCTCCTATATTGAAATGCTCGCCACGCCGTTTTATGGAAACATCAAGAGCAGCCTCAATTTGCGTGAGGTTTTCATCCATCACCCCGCATAAATTTGCAAGACGCTGATTATTGTCTGGAGGAAAAGAAATTTCTACTGGTTTGGGTTTCAACGGACCTTAAAAACGGTTAATAAGCCTAATTTTTGTAGTAACAATCATGCTATATAGAAGATAAGCCAGTATGTGCGCTGCTTACAATTTCACCACGCAATGAATGCGACAAGGCAGCAGTTATTACAACATCAATAAAACTTCCAATTTCACTAGTATCACCAGAAAAATTTACCATACGGTTGTTATCGGTACGTCCACAAAGTTCGCCATGATTTTTCTTTGATATCCCTTCTATTAAAATACGCTGAGTACTTCCTAACATATCTTGACTAAAAGTTTGTGACTGAAGCTGAATCTTTTTCTGAATACGTTGTAACCGATCTTGCTTTATTTTGTTTGGGGTCTCGTCTGATAACTCAGCAGCTGGCGTACCGGGACGTGGGCTATAAATAAAACTGAAAGAATCATCAAAATTTACTTCTTCAACCAGTTCCATTGTAGCTTCAAAATCTTCTTCGGTCTCTCCAGGGAAACCAACGATAAAATCAGATGTGATAGAAATATCTGGGCGAATAGCTCGAAGCTCTCGAACAATCGATTTGTACTCCAACGTCGTGTATCCGCGTTTCATTGCTGCCAAAATTCGATCAGAACCAGACTGTACTGGCAAATGTACATGGCTTACTAGTTTTGGTAACCTTTCATAGGTTTCTATAAGGCGCGTAGTGAATTCTCTAGGATGAGACGTTGTATACCGAATACGTTCAATTCCAGGAATCTCATTGATACATGTAAGCAACAACGCTAGATCTGCAACATCACACCCTACCCCATCTTCCATTATTCCACGATAGGCATTTACGTTCTGCCCTAATAGGGTAACTTCTTTGATACCATTATCTGCTAGCCTCTTGATCTCTATAAGAACATCGTTCAATGGACGCGAGACCTCCTCACCACGAGTATAAGGCACCACACAAAAACTGCAATACTTGCTACAACCCTCCATAATAGAAACAAAAGCGCTTACACGCCCCTTACGCTGAATCAATGACTCTGGTAAATAATCAAATTTCTCAATCTCAGGAAAAGTAATGTCCACCTGTGATCGGCCAGTATCTTTACGAGCTTTTATCAATTGTGGAAGCCGATGTAAAGTTTGTGGTCCGAATACCACATCTACATAAGGTGCTCGCTTAATAATAGTTGTTCCCTCTTGACTAGCAACACAACCTCCCACACCAATGACTAAAGCAGGATTAGCTTTTTTCAAAGACCTAATACGCCCCAAATCATGAAATACTTTTTCTTGAGCTTTTTCACGTACGGAACAAGTGTTAAAAAGTATCATGTCAGCATTTTTTGGGTCATCCGTTTGCTCCATACCCTCAGCAGCATGAAGTGTATCCACGATTTTCGCTGAGTCATATTCATTCATTTGGCAACCAAAAGTTTTGATATAGAGTTTCTTAGCCATAAATAAAAAAGCGTTATTAAACTATTAATAAATTAAGTATTTCTTCACTCATCTTTTTTGTACTTTCCCTCTACCTCTACCTGAGCAGCTTCTTCGGTAGTGAGCAACCAAATTCTTTGTACGTCACCTGTAGGTCCAATCCAATATAAGACGGGCCCGAACTCGCTAAGCAGCGATGGCAGAATAATGAGGTTATCTGTCCCACGAATTTGACCTCCTGCACCTAACTGCAACAGCTTGCCGCTTATCTCTATCTTGGGGTAGTCAATCGCTGTTAGTTCACCCAGCTTACTATTTGATGGAGGCATAGGAAATAAGCGAGATAACTGGGCATGAACATTGCCGACAAGTACACCTACCATAGCAACAACTAAAACTGACAGAAACAATTTTCTTTTCATTGTAAATTAGTTCCTGGTTTCCACATAATCATATTAATATATAGAAGAGAATAAAAATCGAAATTGTACCAGCTCTTTACTAGTTAAATCTTCTTTAACCCTAAAGTTTGACTAATGTAAGTAACGTTAATGCTATAAACATAAAAATGCCATACTTTGTTTCTTCTCTAATCTTTGTTTATCAAAGAAATTATTAAAGTTTCGAAATGATTCTTTCAAAAACTATCATTTCTAAATGCTCTTAAATTTGTTATGTAGTCTATCAAAAAAAGTCCACTTACCACCCAGTCCAAGCAGTGGTCGCTCGTGTTAAAATGAACGGCAAATTATGTAATTCTTTCATTATCATATAAATGCCAAACCCGTCTATACCTTCAAAAATCATAATTGCCACGCGCGAAAGCACACTTGCTCTCTGGCAAGCAAATTTTGTCAGGCAATTACTAGCAAAATTATACCCACAAAGCGAAATTAGTATTCTCGGCATGACCACTCGTGGAGACCAGATACTTGACACATCACTTTCTAAAATTGGAGGCAAAGGATTGTTTACAAAAGAATTAGAACAATCAATGATAGAGGGGCGCGCAGATATTGCTGTACATTCCATGAAGGATATACCAATGAATTTGCCATCAGGATTTATACTGGCTGCTATTGGAAAACGTGAAGATCCACGTGATGCTTTTGTTTCCAACCAGTATACTAGCCTTAACGAACTTCCAGCTGGCAGCGTGGTAGGCACTTCTAGCTTACGTCGTGAAAGCCAGTTGGGAGCACGTTTCCCTCATTTACAAGTACAGCCGCTACGAGGTAATGTGCAGACGCGATTGCGTAAACTGGATGAAGGGCATTATGCGGCAATAATTCTGGCGGCAGCAGGCCTAAAACGTCTTGGTCTAGCTAACCGCATTACAACTAAATTAAGTACAGAGCTAAGTCTTCCAGCAGTAGGACAAGGTGCGCTTGGAATAGAATGTTTGTCTGATAAATCAGACATGGTCAAACTCATGCAACCGCTACATCACCTTGAAACTGCTCAGTGTGTAGAAGCAGAGCGAGCTATGAGTCGAGAACTTGGGGGAAGTTGCCAAGTACCGCTTGGTGGCTTTGCGGAAATTGTAGAACAAAAATTGATTCTGCGCGGATTCGTCGCAAGCCCTGACGGGTCTCGCATGGTATGTAACCAATTATGCGGCAAACCAGAAGAAGGCAAAATTATGGGCGTAGACTTAGCACAAAATTTAAAAATGCAAGGTGCAGATGAAATTTTAGCAGCGCTAGAGCATACAAACGACTAAACAAGCGGTTATCCTAATCTATTAACCACATAAAAATAGCCTACTAGTTCTAGTTGTTGGTATATATTGATAACCATATTGTGATAACAGTGAAAATAGATATTTTTTAAAAAAATATGAGCACAGAAATTCAATCTGATGTTACCAAAAAGCCAGAAGTTAAAAGCAATCCAGAAGGTAATGGCAAGCCACATGCTACTGGTAAGAAACAAGGTCTTAAATACTTTGTCTTTCCACTTTTAATTGCTGCTATAGCCGTTGCTGTCATTGCAACATGGCAATGGTTTGAGGCTAACAGTCAAATTAAAGATTTACAGAAAAAGTTTGAAAAACGTGTGTTAGAAGTGGATTCTCGTTTGATAGAAGTAGATTCTTCTAATAATGAGACAACTAATATTACTGACGAGGTTAGAGAAAGTCGTGAGGAAATAGAAGCTAAAATTAAGTTACTCGAAACCAACCTAACTGAATCTATAAATAGGCAAGAAACCCTGGAGGAGCTTTACCAAGACCTTACACCTAGTCGTGACGAAGTAACAATGGAAGAAGTGGAGCAGTTGCTTCTTATTGCAAACCAGCAACTACAAATAGCAAATAATGTGAAATCTGCCCTAATTGCAATGCAAGAGGCCAACGTAAGACTACAACGTATAAACCACTCACAACTGTTTCCTATACGAGACGCGCTTACAAAAGATATAGAACTACTGATAGCTTTACCAAAGATTGATACTATGGACATTAGCCTACGACTTGAAAGTCTTGCTGAAGCAGTAGATAAACTACCATTAGTAATGGAAATCCGCCCATCAATATCTGACACCGCTCCATCCATTACTTGGATGCCTAAAGGGGCGTTGTCAGAATTTTTTCAAGAAATTTGGAAAGACTTAAGACAATTAGTACGTATTCAACATGTGGACAAGCAAAATATACCGCCACCTTCACATTCATATTTTCTGCGTGAGAATCTAAAATTACGCCTATTGTCAGCACATAACGCTCTACTTGCTCACGATACAATAAACTTCAAAACCAATCTCAGGATTTCTATAGAATGGATCAATAAGTATTACGACAATAAATCTAAACTTACTATCAGTATGCTAGAAACTTTACGCCAATTACACGATAAAGAAATTAATATTGAGCTTCCCGATATCTCCTCAAGCTATGATGCGATACGCAAGTACCGACTTACGGTCAGAAAGAAAACCGCATCAATTAACTCTGATTCAGCTAAACATAAGCGTATTCTAGAAAATGTTGGGGCCAATGAAAGTGATCATAAACCGATAGAAACAGCGGCTACAGCGGAATCTAAAGCTAAAGCGGGATCAGAAGCAGAAGCAGGAAGAAAAACAGAGACGAAAACAGAAATAGAAGTTAAAGTAGAAGAAAAAGTAGAGACAGAATCAGAAAATGAAATGAAAGTAGAAAAGAAAGCAGATACAGGCTCAGAAAATGATGTGAAAGTGGGGGAGGATGGATAGATGAAACTAGCTTTCTGGCTGCTAGCGTTGTTTATAGCTGCAGGAGTAATAGCACTTGCAGCAAAATATAATAGCGGATACATATTGATTGTAATGCAGTCATACCGTATTGAACTTTCACTAAATATGCTATTGGTATTACTAGTCGCGTTATTTTTTATTTTCTATTTTATAGTAAGACTCTTAAGCGTTACCTTTCGATTACCATCAAAAGTACGCGCATTCCGAAAGCAACGACGGCATGAAGCAGCGCACATGGCTTTACTTAACGGGACTAAAGAATTCTTAGAAGGGCGATATACTAAAGCCGAGAAAACTGCAAATAAAGCAATAAAATTTAAAGAATCGCCTGCATTTATTGCAACGAACGCCGTTATAGCAGCCCGCTCTGCACACGAACTAAGTAAGTATTCTCAACGCGATGAATTTATTAATGTTCTAGAAAATGATGCTCCCAACGAAATAGCGCTACTTGTTATGACAAAAGCTGAATTGTTACTAGATGAAAACCGTCATGAAGAAGCACTAAAGATCTTACACACCTTACATACTGTAGAGAAAAATCAGAAAACTGCAATACTACGATTAGAATTAAGAGCACAACAGCAATCTAATAATTGGGACAAGGTATTAGAACTCGTTGACCAACTAACAAAACGTGATGCTTTGAACAATTTATTGGCCAAGGAATTTCGGTTTCAAGCCCACCTGGAAAACTTTAAGAACAATGTATGGAATAAACAATCTCTTCAAAGATACTGGAAGAATATACCTTCAATAGAAAGGGAAAATAGTAAGCTTGCATATATTGCAGCACAAGCAAACATTGCACTAGGTGACTGTGCAGCAGCTCACAAAATTATTGAAGAAAGCTTGAACAAACAATGGAATTCAGATTTAGTCAAAATCTACTCAGATTGCTTGAAAGGCAATGTACCTAGACAAATTGAATATGCTGAAACATGGTGGCTTAAATTCCATCCGAACGACTTTAATCTTTTATTAGCTCTAGGAAAACTTTGCATGCAATGCGAACTATGGGGTAAAGCACAAAACTATCTGGAAGCCAGTATTGTGGTAAAACCTAGTTACGAGGCTCACCTTATGTTAGCTCTGCTAAACGAGAAAACCAGCCAACCAGAGATAGCTAGAGATCACTATAGGAAAGTACTAGAACTAGCATCTCAAAATCAGGAATCAGGAGAGTTAGGTGAAAAAGCTCTGGATGCTACCCCTACTAGACTCTTGGCCAATAATGGCTAGTTCATTTTGTGGCGCAAAGCGCTACCAGGATAAAGTGTCTTGGTAATACAAAAGAAGTTATCACTACTCTGCATAATTGTATTGCGTCCAAACGGACTCTAATAAATATATAAATATTAGTTTATTTATACGCTTCATATAAAAAATTTAATGGGGGGAAAGATATCAATTCCTAACATTTTTCGTCGCTCCGCGAAGCAGTAAATGCGTCTGAAAAGAATTCATCTTCTGGTAAACCACGAAGGCCAATAAAATCTTTACGCGCTGCTTCCACCATTACTGGTGTACCGCAGGCATATACCTGATATTCCGAAAGACTTTCAAAATCTCGCAATACAGATTGATGTACAAAACCAGTCCTTCCTTTCCAAGCATCTGTCGGCAATGCCTCTGATAATACAGGAACAAAGAAAAAATTCTCGTATTTTTTCTGCCAATCTTCTGCCAACTCAGCCAAGTAAAGGTCAGCTTTTGTGCGAACACCCCAGTAAAGAACCATTTTCCGAGTTGTACCACGTTTATTGCTTACATGAAATGCATGCTCAAGAATGCTTTTTACTGGAGCGAAGCCAGTACCACTTGCAATAAAAATAATTGGTTTATCCGAATCTTCACGTAGAAAAAAAGTCCCAAGCGGCCCTTCTAGGCGCAAAATATCCTTTTCTTTCATATTTGAAAATACATGCTCAGCAAATACGCCACCAGGATAGTTGCGTACATGTAGTTGCAAAAGTTCATCGTCATGTGGAGCATTTGCTAAGGAATAGCTTCGATGCTCACCATCTTTCATAAGGATATCGATATACTGTCCAGCAAGAAATTGCAGCCGTTCGTTGGTAGGGAGTTTTAGATAAATAACCATGACATCAGATGCCACCTGTTCCATTTTTTGTACACGACAAGGCAACTTCCTAATTTGAATATCCTTAACCACGCTAATTTCACGACATTCAATCACTAAATCGGTCAACGGTACGGCGCAACAAAACAGCGCCATACCTGCCTGTTTCTCCACTTCTGTAAGTGTATCTACATTATGACTGCCAAAATTTACCTTTCCCTGTATGATTTTGCCTTTACAAGTACCGCAAGCACCATTACGACAACCATATGGAAGTGGAAAACCTTCTCGTAACGCTGCTTGAAGAACTGTTTCTCCAGTCTCTACATTAAAAATGTGGCCACTGGGATTAATAGTGATTCGATATGACATTAGAAATAGTAAATCAATAAAATAACTGGTAGAAAACCATATAAGCTATTATGAAACAAAAATTATTACTTGTCGGATGTGGTGATATTGCTCTGCGGGTAGCTTCTTTACTCCGTCCACACTACCAATTATTAGGACTATGTCGTCGCCTAGAAAACCATAGCCAGCTCCGTTTACATGGAATTACTCCGGTATCTGGAGACCTTGACAACCCCAAAAGCCTTTACAGACTTGCAGGCCTAGCTCACTCTGTATTGCATTTAGCGCCACCAAATAATTATGGTAAACGAGATTTGCGCACTACCAACTTATTAGCGGCATTGACAAAACGTCAAACAATTAGAGAAATAATTTTACCACAACGATTTGTCTACATAAGCACAAGCGGAGTATACGGTGATTGTCATGGCTCCCTAATAGACGAAACCTGTTCAATCAACCCACGTACAGAACGTTCAATGCGTCGGGTTGACGCTGAAATACAACTTCGAAATTGGGGGCTACGTAATCGTGTGAGAGTATCGATTCTACGAGTACCAGGAATTTACGCTGCTAACCGCCTACCGCTGGCTCGTTTACGTAATAACACTCCAATGTTACTCCCTGAGGAAGATTGTTATACTAATTGCATTCATGCTGATGACCTTACACGTATTATTGTTGCAGCATTTCGCCATGCTAAACCGGGTAGAATTTACCATGCCTGCGATAACTCACGCATAAAAATGGGAGAATATTTTGACCTAATTGCTGACCAATTTGGTATACCGCGCGCCCCGCGCATTGCTCGCGCTAGTGCTAATCAGCATATTTCGGCTAACATGCTGTCATATATGGAAGAATCAAGACAGCTAATGAATTTTCGCATGAAAAATGAATTACATATAAATTTGCGTTATCCAACTGTACATGAGGGTATTGCCGCATGTAAAACAGGCAAACTGGAAAATAAATAGGCACAAAACTTCAATGGACCCCATAATTATTATGACCAACCTACCAGACAAAACAAGCGCCTTGATGCTAGCAGAAAAATTGATTTATGCACGATTGGCTGCCTGCGTAAACATACTAGCAGAATGTACTTCTGTTTACAGATGGCAAACTAAGATCGAGATCAGTAGCGAGGTGCCAATAATTATCAAAACTTTGGCACAGCATTATATAGAGGTAGAAAAAATGATAAAAAAGGTACACTCTGACGAACTACCTGAAATTATTACTGTCCCAATAAGCGGCGGCTTACCAGCATATTTGCAGTGGATTGCAAATGAAACATTACACTTAGAGAAAAACTAAGCGGACTTAAACCTTATGCATTTAATTAGATTTTTTCTACTGTTCCTGTGCTTTATTAGCTTTGACGCATTTGCTGAAAATGAAAAACTGTCTCGCCTGCTGTCTGGAACAAAGCAAATTAATACAAGCTCTGTGGAAAATGAACAAGGATTGTTGCCACCTGATCAAGCCTTTAAACTGACCATCAAAGTACGCAATGAAAATACGCTAGTTGCAGAATTTGAACCAACAAAAAATTATTACATTTATAAAGATAAAATTTCGTTCAAACCACAAAGTGATGAAACACTAATCGAAAAAATTTTGCTGCCTAAAGGCAAAATGAAAAACGATCTGACCTTTGGTAAAACTGAAGTTTATTACAAACCATTTCAAGCTATAATTTCTCTCAAACGTAGTAAATCATCGACAAATCAACTTACACTTTCTGCTACATATCAAGGCTGTAATGAGCCTATAGGCGTTTGCTACGCTCCTATTGACAAAATTATCAAGTTAACACTCCCAGTTGCAAAAGCAGCCGTTGGAGCAGTAGCTGAAACAGTGAGTAATGATGCAACTGCTGCAACAGCTTTTATTGCCACTAAACCAGATCCTGCAACTGAATTATTCCAGCCCTTTGGAAAAACCCGTAATATTGAAACCGAATCAAAAAGAATAGATCGAATGTTCAAAGGGGGTGATTTCTGGCTAATTTTGACGAGTTTCTTTGGTATAGGCCTACTGCTTTCTTTCACTCCTTGTGTATTCCCCATGTTCCCGATATTGTCGGGTATCATTGCAAATAGGGGGCAACATATAACTAAAACTCATGGCTTTATTCTGGCGCTAGCCTATGTTTTAGGAATGTCCCTTACCTACTCTGCAGCTGGAGTAGCTGCTGGACTCTCCGGCGCAATGTTGTCAGCTGTCCTACAAAATGCCTGGGTATTAGGAGGGTTTGCGATAGTGTTCGTCACTTTGGCTCTTTCCATGTTTGGCTTCTATGAGCTGCAGCTACCAATTTCTTTGCAAAGCAAACTTTCTGAAGAAGCGGGACATCTAAAAGGTGGGCACTTGACTAGTGTTTTTAGTATGGGAGCTTTATCTGCACTTATAATCGGGCCCTGTGTAGCTGCGCCATTAGCAGGAGCCCTACTATATATCAGCCAAACCCGAGATGTAGTACTTGGTGCTTCAGCGCTATTTAGTATGGCACTAGGTATGGGTATACCATTATTACTACTAGGTGCTTCTGCAGGTGCACTTTTACCGAAAGCAGGCCCCTGGATGGAATCGGTTAAACGTTTCTTTGGCGTATTACTTCTAGGTGTAGCAATCTGGTTAATCTCACCAGTTATTCCTGCAGCTGTTCACATGCTGATGTGGTCCGCACTTTTGATCGTCTCTGCTATTTATTTGCATGCCCTTGATCCGTTACCAACACGATCTTCTGGATATAATAAATTTCTCAAAGGAATTGGCATCATTGCCTTACTATTTGGTGTTGCTCTATTAGCGGGGGTTTTATCTGGCAGCCGTGATATTCTACAACCTCTATCAAAGATAAATATTTCTAATATCAATGAAGAAGGGGTAAATGGGCCAAATACTGATGAGGCTGAACACCTACCATTCCAGCGAGTGAGCTCTTTAGCCGAACTTAATGAACGTATTGCCCAATCACATAACAAATATGTAATGCTAGATTTTTATGCTGACTGGTGTATTTCATGCAAAGAAATGGAGCGCTTTACATTTACAGATGCAAAAGTTAAATCTCGACTAAAAGATGTGGTGTTGCTACAAGTTGACGTCACAGCTGGCACACCTGATGACGATGTTCTGCTAAAGCATTTTAAATTATTTGGTCCTCCTGGTATTCTGTTCTTTGACCGCAATGGGCAAAATATTCCTGATGCTAGAATTATTGGCTATCAAAATAAGGAAGATTTCCTAGCAATACTCAATGCCGTACTGATCTAAATGACAATATTCAGACGGTCACTTTTATATATGGGCGTTGCAGCACTTGCCATGGCTGCCGGCTACTTCCTTCAGGACAGGGAAAAAAGTAGTAATTTAGTACCTGTGACTACAAATACGCCTGTAGCAAATAAGGGCGAAAAATTGATTCTAGCAACCACCCTACCTGACCTTCAAGGTAAGAATCAATCCATTTCACAGTGGCGTGGAAAAGTTCTGGTAATAAATTTCTGGGCAACGTGGTGCACTCCTTGCCGAAGAGAAATTCCAGAGTTCATTGAACTTCAAGACGAATTACGTAATCAAGGACTACTTTTTATCGGTATCGCACTAGATCAAAAGGAAAAAGTGATGCAATTTAGTAAAGAAGTTGGTATTAATTATCCAGTTCTGTTGGGGGGTATAGAAGCCATGACACTTACCGAATCGGCTGGAAACCGCCATTCGGTATTACCATTTACTGTCATTTTCGACCGCGAAGGAAAAATTACCAGCACTCATGTTGGTCGCATTGCTCGAGACAAACTAGAACCTATTCTTAAACCTCTGTTATAGCTCTACTACTGTTTTTTAGTATGATATACATAATCAGAAGAATCTACATAAAAACTCTAGGTAATCTGATTATTTAATAGAGAACTTTGCTGTACTGTCGAGCTCCTTACCACTATCATCTGGCTTGATTTTAGGCTCTGATACAAATACCCGATCTCTCAAAATGCCACCTTCCTCTATTAACCAATCTTGTGCAGCTTTTGCCCGCTGTACGGCAAGTTCTCGCAACTCATTATCACCAACATTAATATTTGCAAGAATTAACTGTTCCATTTCAGGTACCGGAAGATCCTTTGTAAAACCAATTACATTCTTGGGTTTGTCAAACTTTTCTTCTTCATAAGCAAGTGTAAGATATTTTTCGTATTCCTCAGGCTCCAGCTCAACATCCTGAAGTGAGCCACTTGTTTCACCTTTCTCTGCTCCTTCTGACAGTTTCTGTGCCTTAACTTTTCGCTCAAGAATTGCTTGTTTCAATCCCTTTTGGTCGTTCTCAGGATCTACATACCCTGTAATCTCTAATCGGAGCGCCGGACGATCAATTAGTGCTTTGGACAAAGCTTGTAGCCGTTTCTCGGCCTCTGGCTCAATTCGTCCGTAACCAGGCGAGAAATCGATCTCTGAAAGCTCTTCCCCATCGCCAGCAAGCGAGCCCAACAAAGCAAACGGTGCGGTAACCGCCTTTGTAAGCAAGTTAACAACAACCTTCATAATTACTCCGCCTATACTAAATTCTGGATCATTAAGCGAACCGCTAATTGGCAAATCGATATCAATCTCGCCACGCTGATTCTTCAATAGAGCTATAGCAAGAGTTATAGGAAGATCCAGCGCATCCTCGCTTTCAACCTTTTCGCCAAGGGTTAATTGATCAAGAAAAACATTGTTCTCTGCTTTTAACTCCCCCTTTTCAATGTGATAATGAATATCAACCGACAACTTACCTTTCTCAATAACGTAACCTACATATTTTCCTGAATAAGGACTAAATGTTGGTAAATCGATGCTTTTAGCTTTTGCCTCAATATCTAGAAACATCTCCTTTCCAAAAGGATCTACTTCTCCAACAATTTCCAGCGGAGCTGATTTATCTACTGCACCACGAATATCAACTTTTCCACGAATACCAGGCTTCAATGGACCAACACGGCCAGAAACTCCCGTTAGATTCGCACGATAGTTGGGTTTAATAAACTGATCATTGAAATTGACATTTCCATTCTTCAACACAATCTGGTTTATGTAAACTGGAGTATCCTTTCCAACTTGTGACTTCTCTGGTGCTTTTTTTACAGGTATAGATTCAGAAGATGTTACTTTCTTTGTTCCACTTTCTTCTTGAACGACCTTGTTAAGATTAATCTCGCCCTTTGGTGTAATCAATACATTCGCAAAAAAATCAGTAATTGCAACTGAAGCAATATCTGCTCGGAAAGGTTCGCTTACAAATTTAATACCCCCAATATCAAATTTTTTCCAACGTAGAAGATCTGTTGCACTTGTCTTGTCAAAAACATTAAAATTGGAAAAACTACTCTTACCACTTAATACTATTTTTAAGGGCTCGCCGTCCGCGTTTACCTCACCCTCGAAAGATGCTTTGCCACTAGTAAGCAACGCGTTCAATTGATCTCCCGCCCATCCCTGTAGTGATACAAGGTCAATATCTTTTGCATCAACAGTAAAATCAAATACCAAAGGCGCCCAGGCCAACGTTCCATTCGTTTCAAGACTACCATGCTGATTCACCGTGGCCTCTAGCACTAACTCCAGAGGATCAGCGCCATCAAGATCAATGTTATCGATGGTTAAATTGAGTGGATCGATCTCCATTGGAACTACTTTTTTGAGTGTAAGGTCTTCGAAATACAGTGACGCATCCTCTAATTTTAACTTTTCAATGCTACCCCCCCATGGCTTAGTAGCTTCTGCTGCTGCAGTTCGCCGCTCAATTGTGGATTCTCGTTCTTCTGCAAGTGGCGTAAAATTACGAACTAGATTGAGCTGCCCATCAATTTCACGACGCATTGATGCCTTCAATTGATTAAGTTTCACCACGCCAAGGGCAACATTCTGCTGATCGGGATTAACTACGACTTTGTTCAAGCTAAGTTTTGAAAGACTTAATACAGGTTCTGTACTGTTGGGTTGCACCATTTCTGCCTCAGTAAAAACCAACGCTACTTGTGCGGGTTTCTGTCCACTTAAATCAATTTCAGTTAGCATGACATCAAGCTGGTCGAATTTCACGTTATAAGGAGCTTCCATTATCCTGTTTTCAAGCTCGAATTCTCTCAGCGAAGTATGGCCAGACAAAAACATCCTAGCTGATTGATCAACCTCCTGTGTATAGGTTAACTTTATGTCACTATCGAAATATCCTGAAAGCAAACTAATACCAAGTGGCATTGGCGAATACTCATCTATATGCATCAAATTAACATCCTTAAGTTTAAGCTCAAGCGATGCTTCACGTTTTCCTAAAAAAGGTCGTAACTTACCATTTAAAACAAAGGGAGCACCATTTACTTTTGCATTAAAGTATGGCTCGACCCAAACTTTCAGATCATTTTCAAAATTAGATACAAATGGAATACCAAGGTTAATTTCTGAAATCTTTTGGTGGCTATCCTTGAATTGATCAACAAACTCGAAATAACCATCTTCAATAACTATGTTACTGACTGAAAATAAAGTCTTACTATCGTCCTTTGACTCGCTTTCATTTTCTGGCTGCTTCGTAAATTCTTCAATTAAATCGGTAATATTGAAGCGGTTCTCATCTTCACGAACCAAGCGTAGCATTGGTTTTTTTATTTTTATCGAGCTTACTACTGGCGCACGATGAGTAATAGATGCGGAACTAAGATTGGCATATAACTCACCAACAGAAAATACAGCCTTATCAGAATCCCTACTCGACTCCTTTTCTCCTACCTTAAAGCCGCGAACGATAAGCTCAAGTGTATACGGCTGTATGTCTATAGACTGTACTGACACAGGTCGGTGCACAATTTCTGATAACGTGGTTTCAAGCTTATTTTTTGCATAACCAGGAAGCCAGAAATACCCAAGCAGCCCAAAAAGAATGACGATAATAACAAGAACGCTGGCACCTATCCTTAAGCGCTTGTTGTTTATGAATTTCCAGGAAAATTCTATCTTAGCCATATGTACATTTGTTCTTTAAAAATACTCAAATACTCTCTAAAGACCTGTAACATAAAAAAACATAATAATTTTATTATGACTGAATATACGCCCAGCAAGAATAAGGGTCAACGCAACAATAGTAGAACTACAGACTAAAATCTCAAACCAAAAATTCCTAAATTAACTTAAAGAAGAATCTATTCAAATGAGAATGTCAGGTAAATAATTTTCTTATGATGCTTGAAATCTATAGGGCATAAAATACTACGCAATTGATTAAGCTGTAATGGCTTAACCAAGACAAAAATACATAATTAAATTTTTCCCACCAACATATACACATTTGATCTTCGATTTAGTAATAATTAGCTTCTTAACTTAAACTTGCCGAGATTGAGAACAATGCCCCATAATGCATTTGTTTATGCTCAGGCAACAATATCAGCGAAAGAGGTAATTATACGAATATTTTATTATAAGTATCGTATGTTAATTTCGTTTATATAAAAATTAGAGTAAGCAGCAGTTTACTTAAATTGTGAATACTACAGGTAATAACTAATATGCGCTTCCTCAAGTTTTAGAATGATGAGACGTTACATTCTTGTAGACGAATTACATCTACGCTACTACTAATAGTTACCTAATCATGCTTGTAGTTAATATCAGTTCTCCCAATAACAAATCTTTACAGATATCTATCCAAAAAAGGAATATTTCTTCTTTATGAAAAATATATATTTGGTTGCTGGGGCTCGTCCAAACTTTATGAAGATTGCACCAATCGTACGTGCTTTAAAGGCACATGGTGGTTTGTCATTCAAAATAATCCATACTGGACAGCATTACGACCATGATATGAATAATGTTTTTTTTGAGGAACTAGGCATTCCTGAACCAGATGTAAATATGTCAGCTGGTGGCGGCAGCCACTCTGAGCAAACCAGCAAAATTATGGTTGCCTTCGAGAAACTCTGTCAACATAAACGACCTGATGCAGTACTGGTGGTGGGTGATGTAAATTCCACGTTGGCCTGCTCGATTGTATCAAAAAAGCTTAATATCCCCGTAGCACATGTAGAGGCTGGTCTACGTAGTGGTGACATGAATATGCCAGAAGAGATAAACCGTTTAGTTACTGACAGTATTGCAGATTGGTTTTTTGTAACTGAGCCAAGCGGGATTGAGCATTTAAAGCGCGAGGGGAAATCAGATACAGGAGTTCATTTTGTCGGACATGTTATGGTTGATAATTTACTATTCCAAGAAAAAAAATTAGCCAATACTGATACCTCAGATTTTGAAACAAATAATTTTAAAATAGCTCATGTAGTACATGACAAGAAATACGGAGTAATCACACTACACAGACCAAGTAATGTGGATAATGTTGAGGTGATGACGCGTATTAGTAAAGCACTAAAAGAAATAGCAAATGAACTACCGATGATTTTCCCAGTGCACCCGCGCACCCAAGCAAATTTAGAAAAATTCAACATAAATCTAGGGCCAAATATTACGATAGTTGGCCCTCAGGCCTATATGGCTTTTCTAAACTTATGGAAGGACGCTGCCGTGGTACTTACCGATAGCGGCGGTTTACAAGAAGAAACTACAGCTCTAGGAGTGCCGTGCATAACCATCCGTGAAAACACTGAGAGGCCGATCACTGTGGAAGAAGGTTCTAACGTTCTAGTAGGTACAGATCCCATAAAGATCATCGCCGAAGCGCGCAAAATACTGCATGGAAAAGGTAAACAAGGATGCAGGCCAAATATGTGGGATGGTAAAGCAGCGGAGCGAATTGTAAAAGTACTTGCGAAAGACTTGGACATGATTGATTGAAAATATCAAGAGACGTTAGCACAGATGCTGTATTAAGTACTATATATGAACAAATGCAGGTTATGGATATAAAACCACTTTACTCATTTTGGAAACTTCCATGTATACATTGATGCCTGTAATCCTCTGTGGTGGCTCTGGAACACGACTCTGGCCACTTTCACGCGAACAATATCCAAAGCAACTTTTGCCCCTCCTAAATACAGATGATTCCCTATTACAAACTACAGTTCGTCGTATGGAAGGACTTAAAGGCGTTCGGCTTAAAACAACAATGGTAGTTTGTAATGAAGAACACCGTTTTGTAATCGCTGAGCAACTACGAGTAATGAATAAAAAAGCCTCGATTTTACTTGAGCCTGCTGGACGTAACACAGCGCCAGCTTTAACACTTGCTGCATTAGCTGCGACCCAAGGAGGGGATGATCCAGTACTTTTAGTGATGCCTGCAGATCACGTTATTATGGATACAACTAGTTTCCATTCTGTGGTGCACAAAAGTATAAAACTTGCAGCAGAAGGAGCAATAATTACCTTTGGTATCACGCCAGATTCACCTGAAACAGGTTATGGTTATATCCAATCTGGTAAAACGTCGAGTGAAAATGGTTTCTTTCACATCGAACGTTTTGTCGAGAAACCAGATTCTAAAACTGCGCAATCTTACCTAGATGATGGCTCTTATCTATGGAATAGCGGTTTGTTTATGATGCGCGCTTCGGTTTGGCTTTCTGCTATTGGTTATTGCCACTCAGATATTCTTAATGTTTGCCAAACAGCCTGGGATAAAAATTCAATTGATGGTGATTTTATACGAGTAGAAAGATCGGCATTTGAGCAATGCCCAGCAAAATCTATCGACTATGCGGTAATGGAAAATATTACTACTGGAAATAACTCATTACCAACAGGACTAGTAACTTCTCTCTCAGCAGGATGGTCCGATATTGGCGCATGGGATTCCCTGTGGAAAATACTACCTAAAGACGACAGGGAGAATGTATCACAAGGTGATGTATTGCTACACAACTGTCGTAGTTCATTTATTATGTCAGGAAGCCGTCTAGTTACATGCGTTGGAGTAGACAATATAGTGGTTGTTGAAACGCCCGATGCTATTCTGGTGGCACATAAGGACAAAACTCAACACGTAAAAAGAATTGTTGATTCCCTAAAAAATGAAAAACGAACAGAAGGGCAATTACACCGTAAAGTATTTCGACCATGGGGTTGGTATGACTGTGTAGACATTGGAGAGCGTTTCCAGGTTAAGCGCATTGTTGTCAATCCAAGTGCGTCACTATCTCTGCAGTTGCATCACCATCGTGCGGAACACTGGATTGTAGTTAGTGGGACAGCACAAGTAACTCGTGGAGATGACAAATTTCTAGTATCCGAAAATGAATCTACATTTATTCCCCTTGGTACCCGTCATCGCCTTGAGAACCTAGGCTCCGAACCCCTTGAAATAATTGAAGTACAATCAGGATCATATTTGGGTGAGGATGATATTGTGCGCTTTGAAGATATCTATGGACGTTAATCCAATTAAGAAATAGTTACTAGCAGTGTAAACCCGTCTTTATAGGTACGAATAAGGAAATGACACAAATCCTCAAAGAAATCTTAATCTTATTGTCCTTGGTTCCCCCATTCTATATATATTTTTTACACATTTTGTGAATAGAGAATACAATTTTCATATTTCGTTACCTGCTTGCCTATCAAAACTTGTACTGAATTTTAAATAGCATACGAAATCAGGGAAATAAATGAGAAATGCCTAATCCTACCCCGAATGTATCACTTACTTTTAAAGTCTGATTTTCTGAAGGATTTCTTACCCCTTGTTATCAAACTCTTAAGCTCTGCTACAACATCACTCAGAATACTATCTTGGCTAACAAAAGCCGCTTTTACTATGCCTTCTATTTTTTCTACAGTATTTCGGACACGAGGCGATATCTGATCATTATCATCACCCAAATACCAAAAAACTTTCTCGTAACTATGCATCTCATCCAAATGTTTTTTGAATTCATCAGGTGCCATTTCAACACGGCCTTGCCTTGGCCAATAGTGAGATCCAAGCATACGCGCTGCTACTAAGATTTCATTAATAATCTTATCAAGTTCATCAAATGGCTCTTCTGCTGCTGAGCCATATGTTGCCATTACGCGATAACGCATGGAACGAATCTGCGCGAATAATTTTTCTCTCTTTTGGTATCGCTCAAATACGATGTTGGCTTGGTCTAACAACCGAGATTCTTCTGCGAGTTCGTTATCAGCGCGTTTACGTGTGCCCCCTTCTCCCACAAACGAATGAGGACTTCGAATTTGTTTAATAACGTCTTCTGCCTCATAGAACAAAGCAAGGACTGACTCAGCTAGGTCAATCTGGCTTTTGCCGACAAACTCTCTTTTCCAAGCAGATACACCTGCTATAAAAGCAAGAGCAGCTATTAAAACTAAGATTGAACTAATGAATTCAAACATTACGTATTTTCAGGTTCAGCGAAGTAATATCATATTATAAGGCCTAATAAAAATATAAATAATAATATCTACTTGTAATGAGTACACGCCGGTGGGAATAAATATAACTATTATAGAAATAAATATTATTTTGGTGGGTAAAGATATCTGTTTGATACGCTATGGTGGGGAAAGATATCATTATTTTAGTAACAAACGTCTATTTTGTGGGAAAAACGTAGCCATGACATTCACCACACGTTGATAACAGTAAAAATTTATATCCATTATGGGAATTATAACTAGTTTTATTCTTGAAAACATCTATTACTGTGGGAGAATATATAAATATCGCAGATAAATCCTACTCAAAACAAAATATATGTTGATATGGTGGGAATTTGAACTACTATTTAATATAAAACAATCGTTTTAGTGGGAATAAATGTCAATTTCTACGTTTTTATCAGAATTATAGTGAATATAGACAATCACCACTAATGTCAAATTTTGCCTGATAAGGCAATCCCATGAGCACTATGTCGCATTGCAGTTTCAAGGTGATTGGAGTCCAACCCTCCAAGCGCATATACTGGCATAGGTAGATTACTTGCTAAGTCATTGAATTTTTTCCAACCCATGCCGGGTATATTTGGATGTGCTGGTGTAGAACATACAGGTGATAATAATACAATGTTTGCACGTAATGTATAAGCGCGTGCAAGTTCACTAGCATTATGACATGAAGCCGACAATAATTGTTTGCAAGGTCGAGTATGCGTGTTCATTAGTTGTTTTGCGTTTAGGTGCATGCCGTCGGCACCTGATTTTAGAACTGCTGACTCATTCCCGTCCATCAAGATTTTGGCGCCATAGTGATGTGCCAAATTAACAACAGGGCGCATAATTTGTATGAGTTGTTCAGAGTTCATGTTGTGTGTACACACCTGCATTAAACGCACGCCTTGTTCAAGCACATATGTAAGGCGCGCCATAAGTTTTATCATGCTGCCTTGGCCAATGTTAGTAAGAGCATATATCAGCGGCAATGTAATTGCTTGTAAAATCTTGTTGTTCGCTGGTAATAAAGGAGTAACTGCTACTGCATCTGGATTCTCCCATGTTATGCGCTGGCCTTCCCGACCGTATGGCTCACCTTTCCAGGAAAAAACACGGTAGACATGTAACCTAACAATTTTATCCGGATAAATATAATTGAAGCGTATCCATGGGTAAGCTTCATTAAATTTAATACCTAGTTCCTCATATAGCTCTCGTGCGATTGCCTGCTCGGCACCCTCTCCTAATTCAAATTTGCCACCCGGGAATTCCCAGAAACCAGCAGATTCTTTTCCATGTGGACGCTCTGCCATAAGCACATGATTATCGTCTCGCTGTATAACTGCTACAGCTACGTTTATCAGCGGCAAATTTTGTTGTTCAACTATTGTGTTTTGCATAGTTATTGATTTTGCTACACATTAATGACATTTCCCGACCATTGAATAAATAAACTATATTTTCCACCTACATTTCAGGAAAAAGACATCATGGATTTCATGCAGGCCAGCTTATATTTAATGAAACCAGCAGCCAGCTTCTGATTTTTACTGTTGTACCAGAGGTAATACTAGAATCAATTCTTGAAGGTTTGGGGCCCTTATTTAACCGGCACTCTGGTGCAATGTTCATATATGATGTTGCTGTGAGTCTGCCAGAAAGATTTGTTTCCAGTAAATAAAATTATTTCTGAGAATACAATCGTTAAACATATTTGTATTGTATCTGTGAACAATTTATTTATTTTAATTTTTTAAAACTATTTATTTTTTTGTTTCTTATTTTTATACACGCGAGATTTTCTTATTTTTTCCATTTTTTGTTTCGTCTTGTTGGCTATATTCTGTCCTTCCATCTTCGCAAACTCCAGAAATGCCAGTGTTACGGGTGAAAGTTTTTTGTTTTTTGGATGAACCAGATACCAGTATCTATTAATAGGGAGTCCTTGGACATCCAGGATTGCAATAGGTCCTGATGTACCTTCCAAGGCGAGTGAATGCAACGATAGTATCGATATACCCAGTCCTGCAACAACCGCCTGCTTAATCGCCTCATTACTGGCAAATTCCATACGGGCAACGGGGATGCGCAGCCCTTTGCTGGTTAATAAGCGGTTAATGGCATCACGTGTGCCTGACCCAGGCTCTCGCAATATGAAAGGTTCATCAAGAAGTTTCTCGAGTGGAATATTTGGTACCCCCACTAGTGGATGGTTACAACTTGCCATTGCTACTAATGGGTTTGGGACTAAAGGGTAAGCTTCAACCTCAATTTCAGGTGGCGGCGCACCAAGGATACAAAGATCATCCTCATATCTAGAAATACGCTCAAGTATGTGTTCCCGATTCTCTACATTTAGGGAAAAATCAATCCCTGGATGCAATCGCCCAAATTGACCAAGTAGGTGTGGAACGAGGTACTTGGAGGACGTGATAACAGCGAGTTTTAGAAGCCCACTTTTGACTCCTTTTATATCCGCTATTTTTGTTTCTAAATTAGTAAGATTATCAAATACCTCTTTACATACGATATACAGTTCACGACCGGTTTCGGTTAGGTGAATACGAATTCCTACCTGCTCAAATAAAGGTAAACTAATAGTATCGGTGAGCTTTTTCAGCTGCATGGATACGGTGGGTTGTGCCAGATATAATTCTTCTGACGCACGAGTAAAGCTACCAAGGCGGGCCACTGCTTCAAAAACCTGCAGCTGACGCAAAGTTATATGTTTGGCAAGTTGGCCTACTAAATTAGTACGTGTCAAAAAACAGTTCTCGTGTATTTTTCATGGTATCTGATACAAAATAAGTACCAGTGATTACAAATCGGGGCATAAATTTTAAAATTCATATAACTCGTCTTACAAGTTAATTACATCTCTAGAGCAGCAGATTTTAAAATTCCCTTATTCCCATAGATCTTTATCTATGAGATATATCAGAAATATTTATTTCTTATTGTACCTCTTTTCCTTTATATTTACATCGTAGTAATAAGAATTTAATTATAAAACCCTGAATTTTTTTTAGCTAAATAGATATGCGGTAGTTAGATATAGTAGAGAAAACAGATTGAACTGGATGAAAAATAAGCCCGAAAATAAATCTGATAAGGGCAGAATAATAACGATTTAACTAGAAGTAGCTGTGTTTTATTGACAGATACTTATCAAGGTAGATTTTAATCGCAGGAGAGAATCAATATGGCAAAAACATATCAGGCCGGTGTCAAAGACTATGCTAGTAGTTATTGGACACCTGACTATATTCCACTTGATACAGACTTGTTAGCCTGCTTTAAGATTGTGGGACAAGAGGGAGTTCCGCGTGAAGAAGTCGCTGCCGCAGTTGCCGCAGAATCTTCAACAGGAACCTGGACAACAGTGTGGACTGATTTACTTACCGACCTGGATTACTATAAAGGCCGTGCTTACCGGATTGAGCCAGTTCCAGGTGATAGCACGGCGTTCTACGCATTTGTTGCTTACCCGATTGACTTATTTGAAGAGGGCTCAGTAGTTAATGTATTAACCTCACTGGTTGGCAATGTATTTGGTTTTAAAGCCTTACGTAGTTTGCGACTGGAAGATATCCGCTTTCCGATTGCCTATGTTAAAACCTGTGGCGGACCGCCAAATGGTATACAGGTGGAACGTGATCGTATGAATAAATATGGTCGTGCTCTTTTGGGTTGTACCATCAAACCAAAGCTTGGATTGTCAGCTAAGAATTATGGTATGGCAGTTTATGAGTGTCTGCGTGGTGGCCTTGATTTTACTAAGGATGATGAAAATGTTAATAGTCAGCCGTTCATGCGCTGGCGTCATCGCTTTGAATTTGTAATGGAAGCGGTTTTAAAGGCCCAGGCTGAAACCGGCGAGCGTAAAGGGCATTATCTTAATGTAACTGCAGCAACGCCAGAAGAGATGTATAAAAGAGCTGAGTTTGCAAAAGAATTGGGCGCGCCAATCATTATGCACGATTATTTAACTGGCGGACTCTGTGCCAATACGGGTTTAGCAAACTGGTGTCGTGATAACGGGATATTGCTACACATTCACCGTGCCATGCACGCCGTACTAGATCGTAATCCCTATCATGGAATCCATTTCCGAGTATTAACTAAGTGTCTTAGGCTGTCTGGTGGCGATCATCTGCACTCCGGCACTGTAGTCGGTAAGCTGGAAGGAGACAGGGAAGCAACGCTTGGTTGGATTGATACCATGCGTGAATCATTTATTCCTGAGAATCGTGAACGTGGTCTTTTCTTTGATCAGGACTGGGGTTCTATGCCGGGGGTGATACCGGTTGCCTCAGGTGGTATCCATGTATGGCACATGCCTGCACTCGTTAATATATTTGGTGATGACTCCTGTTTACAGTTTGGAGGCGGCACACTTGGTCATCCATGGGGTAATGCAGCGGGTGCCACTGCAAATCGTGTGGCCGTTGAGGCCTGTACCGATGCCCGTAATCAGGGACGTCAGGTAGAACGTGAAGGGAAAGAAGTGTTAACTGAAGCTGCTCAACACTCGCCTGAACTAAAAATTGCTATGGAGACATGGAAAGAGATCAAATTTGAATTTGATACTGTAGATAAGCTTGATGTGAGTCGGTAAAAGATACTTTTATACATCTAAAAACAGAAAATAAGAGGTTTTAACTATGGATGAAATCAGACCATATAACGCAACAGAACGAAAAGGTGAGACATTTTCGTATTTGCCGCCGCTCACGCCAGAAAAAATTCGTAAACATATTGCTTATCTGATTGCTCAGGGTTGGAATCCGGCTATTGAACATACTGAGCCAGAAAAAGCATTCTCGAATTTTTGGTATCTTTGGAAGTTACCTTTTTTTGGTGAAAAATCAGTTGAGAAAGTAATTGCGGAAATAGAAGCCTGCCACCGAGCCAACTCGGGGCACATTGTACGTTTAACTGGATTTGATAATTTTACACAAAGCCGAGGTACAGCATTTATTGTTCATCGGGCTGGATACTAATTATCAATCAAACTATAGGCAATAATTTTTTAATTTTTTGGCAATAAATGGGTAATGAAATGGGTAACATTATGTCAGGATCCAGTAATTCATTGAACGTTCAAACCGGACGAAATGCATCGCGCATGCGACGTACTCAATTAGTGAGTGGAAAAGCAGGAATGCCACCCGCGAAGGAGCGTGTAAGTGTGGGTCGGCCTAACGGTAGAAAAATGACTGTATCTTCTGACCCATCAGAAACTGCTTCTTTAGCCACTTCGGAATCGAAATTGAGTGTTGCCACAACAGAAGAGAAATCTAAGCAGCAAGTATTAACAGGCCGTGATGCATCGCGTGCTCGTCGTGAAGGATTAATTCAAGGTAAAGAAGGAATACTTGAATCCAAAACTTCTGTATCGACAACAGGCTCTGCTTCCTCAGATATTCCGGTAGTACCTGCTATGGCTAACGAGGGCCGGCTGGCAGCACAGGCTCTAAGAAACTTGCATGAAGACAGAGGGCAAACCAAAGACACTACAAAAATGTCACCAAGTGGACGTTTGCGTCGTAATACCGATCCAGTTCAGTACCCGCCCAAGGTGACTGAAAGCAAAAGTTATGCTGGCCACAAAGTAACCGGGGTGAGAATCGGTCAAAAAGAAAATGTCACGGGTAATGAGCGTGGAGCAGCTTTGCCAGTAACCGGCAACCAGTATGTTGGAAGAGAATCCGGTTACAATCCGCGTGAGGGAGGAATTAAAGTAGGTGCGAGTAAGACAATGGCAGGACAGGTTATAACGGGATCACAAGTACGCAGTAAGATAAACATTACAGGTGACGAATCCAATGCTGCTTTACGTATTTCGGGTGATTCAGATCAGGAACTTGTTGATGATCTTTTACAGCGTAGCGAGCAAGGAAGTCATTCGCAGATACAGTTCCCGCGTCAGAACAATCCGCATGGACATACCATGTTTGGTGCCACAACGTGGGATGATCAGCATGTAACGGGTTTGGATGTTGAACACAATTCGCGTGTAACCGGAGATGAGCAGGGCTTATGTGATGTAATTACAGGCACACCTTATGTAGGACCAAATCAGTTTCAAACCTCTTGTTCTGCTGAGAATGAAGAAAAGACGGAGCGACGAGTTTCATCAAAATTTGCATCAGCTAATTTTATTAGCGGTGATGTCCTGTCTAGTGCCGATCATGTAACAGGTACACAGCGTGGCAGTGAGTATGACATAACAGGCACACCGTACTATAAGTCCGATCCTGAAGGGGATGAAAAAATGGATGTAATGGAACGTATTAAAAAAATAAACAATAGTTTCAGTGTGCATATCCCTCAACGTGAAAGTCAGGAACGTGCTGGCACAGATGCTGTCAATGCCCCGACTGCAGAAAGCCGGATTACAGGTACATTTTCTGCTGGTGAAGGTAAGATTACTGGCAATCAGGAATTTCATTTTAATCCGAGACCAAAAGTTGAAATCAGTGCAGACAAGTCGCGTGTAACGGGCGAAGGTCGAGTCGAGGGTAAAACTATTACAGGCAATGCTGCTTGGATATCAAAAGATAATGTTACCGGTACTGAAGGACATATTGCTGCTGAACGTAATCCCAGCCAGCGTAAAGGTGATCCGCATGGCTGGGCTGGTGCAAGAAAGTTTAAAGATAAAGGCACCAAACCTGAACCTACGCATCATGTTACAGGATTGATCGGTTGGGCGCCCAAAGCATCTGTTCCCATTACTGTGTCTGGCGGGGGACGAGGGTAATAAATTTTTATAGCTAAAAAATGATTAAGTCATTATCAATAAAATGAAAATCTGCCAAGTAGAAAAAACATTAGTAGCTACTTCACGTATTGGGCAGCTTGGTACCCGTCGTTTGTTGGTAGTTAGAGAAAGAGAGAGTTCCAGCAAGCAGGTGGCAGTTGATCCGGTCGGATGCAAGGAAGGTGATTGGGTCATAGTTGTAGGTAGCTCAGCTGCTCGGACTGCGGCAGGTAGCAACGAATATCCGAGTGATTTTACGATAGTTGGTATTATTGATTATTGGGAAGATGAATCGAAAAGCGGAAGAAAGAAGAAATAAGATAAATGGATATACAACGTGTAGTGCGAGATCTGGTTACAACAAAACGTAATTTTTGGTTAGCTTCCAAATCACTACGTGTTGTTGAAAATGCTTCAGGCAAGTTGGAGGTTGCAGTCGATCCTATTGGCTGCAAGCCAGGAGACTTTGTCATTACTATCGGAACATCAGCTGCAAGGTGGGCTCTTGATAATCCAAAGATCACCACTGACCTAACTATTGGTGGAATCATTGATTATTGGAGCGAAGAAGATTGGTAAATTTAGCAAGAAATAGGTATTACGGTATTTATGCCGAGATTTATGATAAACATTTATTGATTTAACGATTTTAACTTTGAAAGTAGGAGGATAGAAATGCCAAGTGAAAAAATGGGAATAGCATTAGGGATGATAGAAACAAGAGGTCTGGTTCCAGCGATTGAGGCAGCTGATGCTATGACCAAGGCCTCAGAGGTTCGTCTCATTGGCCGGCAGTTTGTTGGCGGTGGTTATGTCACGGTTTTAGTTCGCGGAGAGACGGGCGCTGTCAATGCAGCAGTACGTGCCGGTGCTGATGCTTGTGAACGTGTGGGTGACGGTTTGGCTGCTGCACATATTATTGCGCGTCCGCATACTGAAGTAGAGCAGATACTACCGGTTAAAGCATCGGATGTGAAACGACCAGCTCGGATGTAATTGGTTAGTGATATATAAACCTAATCAAAGCTAGTATGGTCGGACACTGCTTAATGCTACTGAAAAAGTTTGTATGGCTGCAGTTAGTTATTAAACTATAATTTCAATAACAGCTGTAAGTTTCATACAAGCTAATCGAATCGATGACTAATATGTATTTGTAGTCGAAAAAAATATAATCGGTTCAGTTTTACAGCATAATTCCAGTTGTCCGGTTCCATTCAAATTTCGTGGCATATTATATTTACTGCATTTTTAATGGATCAAGGAGATAGTCATGGATGAAGGGACAGAACAGCTCTGGGTTAGCAAAGACCACCCACCCAGTTTATTCAGACGACTCCAATTTGATAGTTATAACAATCTTCGTATCTTTCTTGATCGTCTGGCTGATTTATCTAAAGAAACAGAATATTACCCTGATATTAGTTTTGGGTCAGACTACGCAAATATTACCGTATACGCCAGCAATGACAAAATACTAAGTGAAGAGGAAAAAGCATTTGCACAACGTGTAGATGAGCTAATTGATCCCATTTAGGTACAGCATATGGATACAGGAGTAATTGCAGTTGCAAATCAAAAAGGAGGAGTCGGTAAGACAACTTTGGCTATGAACATGGCTGCTGGTTTGGCACGCAGGGGGAGCTGCATTGTAGTTGATGCAGACGAGCAAAGATCAGCTACTATGTGGATAGAGCTTTCTGATTCACAGAAGGAATTTCCGGCTAAAGTAGTACCGGCAGAAGATAAAATAAAAAAACAGATAATACAATTACAGACTGAATTTGATTATATCGTAATTGATTGTCCTCCCGAGATTAAATCAGATTCTACTATGAGTGCGATAGAGATTTCTCAGGTATTGCTGATACCCTTATTACCATCACCAATGGACTTGTGGGCGAGTACCCGTATTGAGGAATTAATAAAACGAGTAAAGCAAGTAAATCCAACAATATCAGCATTTGTTGTACTCAATCAAATCGAACCCAGAAGCGCAATGTCTCGAGGGATGGATGATGCATTACAGGAGCTTAATATTCCTGTATTGCGGCACCGACTGAGACGCCGAGCAAGTTACCGGACGGCAGCTCTAGAAGGATGTAGTATTTATGATCTTGGTTATCGTGGACAGGTTGCATCTGAAGAGATGGATAATATTATTGACGAGGTTTTAGTCCAATGAGTAAAAAGATGTTTGCTGCAAAATTAGCTGCCAGTACACGAAAAGCAAAGAATATAAGTACTAAATCAGCTGCCAATACACATAGATCTACGAAGATTACTGCAAAATCTACGAAATCAGCTGCCAGTACGCGTAAAGTTGAGAAAAGAGTTTCAGCTGCAATACCAAAATCCACATTGTTAACTGAATTGGCATATCAGAATGACTTGCTAGACCCTGCCGATCTGGAACTTTTCTGGAAAAAAAATTATTTGGTACGTATCTGGCCAGATTGAGATGTGAGTGAAAAAGGAGAAATATAAATATGAGCGGCAAGATCATAAAATTTTCAAGAAACACGGAAAATGCACCAAAAAGTTCTGTGTCTACACAAACTGTAGCTTTTTCTCATTACAATAATATTTCAGCTCAATTACCTGTAGACCCTAGAACTGGTGAAATTGTAGCTAGTGATGTAAAAGAGCAGGCTAGACAGTGCCTTGCAAATATTAAAGCAATTGCAGAAAGTATCGGCCATGTTATGGACGATGTTGTTAAAATCAATATATTTCTTAAAAATATCTCAGATATTGGCGCTGTAGACGCAGTTTATACAACATTCTTCCAAAGCTATTTTCCTACACGGACGACAATCGAAGTTGCAGCTTTACCTATGTATGGTGCTTTGGTACAAATGGATGCAGTTATTTCAAACGGTGAGGGTACACCTTCTAGTGAAAGTACACCTGCACAAGAGCTTGGCGATCTCATGTATGGTAGCAACTATTATGGCAGAAACTATCATGGCAGTAACTATCAGGTAGGAAATTTTATGCATGAGATGGCATTTCAATATCAGGCACGGAATATTAAACATAATCAGATAGGAAAAGTAGTTGCAAGAAACACGGAAAATAGGCCTGAAAGATTTGCAAAAAATCCTAAGCCTTATCCTACAAAAGTTGCAAGAAACACGGAAAATGCACCAAAAAGTTCTGTGTCTACACATACAGTAGCTTTTTCCCATTACAACAATATTTCTGCTCAATTACCTATCGATCCTAAATCTGGTAGATTGGTAGCTGGTGGTGTAAAAGAGCAGGCTGGACAGTGTCTAAAAAATATCAAGGCAATTTTAGAAAGTATCGACGTTCCTTTTGACGATATTGTTAAAATAAATATCTTCCTTAAAAACTTCTCGGATATTGAAGCCGTCAACGAAGTTTATTCAACATTTTTTCCAGACTCGGGTATTGCCAGGACTGCAGGCTATGTTCCTGCACGGACAACAGTTGCAGTTTCAGCATTACCTATGGATGCTTTGGTACAAATTGATGCAGTTGTGTCACACGGAGATGGTACACCCCCACAAGCTGTTGAAGACAGGCATGGACTCGTCATAAGAGCAAATAATACGGAAAATGCACCAAAAAGTTCTCTATATACACAAACTGTAGCTTTTTCTCATTACAATCATATTGCAGCTCAATTACCTGTAGACCCAAGAACTGGTGAAATGATAGCTGGTGGTGTAAAAGAGCAGGCTGGACAATGCCTAATAAATATCAAAGTTATTGTGGAAAGTATCGGCCACGTTATAGATGATGTAGTTAAAATAAATATCCAACTTAAAAATATCGCAGATATTGATGCTGTAAACGAAGTTTACACAGCATTCTTCAAAAGCGATCTTCCTGCAAGAACAACAATTGGTGTTTCTGCTATCCCTATGGATGCTTTGGTACAAATTGATGCCGTTGTTTCTAACGGTGAAGGTACACCACCAGGGTAATAAGTGTTGTGATAAACGGATTGAAAGCTATTCCGACACATATCGCGTTGAAAAAAGGCGCACAGTTTCGTAAATTAGGCTTTGTTGCGATTCGTGGCCTTATAAAGTCTAGTTTGTCTTCTGCACTAAAACAGGATGCAATTGCCTCCGCATCATACTTGGAAAAACATGCACCAGAGACAACAGCCTATCAATCTGCAAAGCAGTCCCGGTCTACAGTTGTGCTTCTGAAATTCCAGGCCGCACTACTTCCCTTACTACGAACTTTGACAGGCTACCAGCTCGTCCCTTCAGACTCTTGGTATATTTACTATGAAGAAACGGATGAAATTGGGCTCCACGTTGATCCTGAAGAAAGTGATATTACAGTGTTGACTTCTGTATTGGGAGAAGTCGGCCCACTCCATCTCCATCCAGAACTAGAAGGCCATAACGAGAATCGACTAAATAGTTACTATAAAGGAGCAGGTTGGAATCCAATTGGTGGAGTTCCTTTAAGCTACCCTCGTGATGGAATCCTCATTAATCGAGGGCATAGAATTCCTCACCATAGAGTGGGAAAACCAATTTCTCAACGCTGTGCAGTGGCCGCGCTGCATTATACTCTCCAATGGTAGTTTAAGTTTACCTACCTCTTATTAGCGTAGCACCCACATTTTTGATTTCCTTCTCTCGATTTAAGTAAAATATTTATAAAATAAAAAATATTTATGAAATGGATATTTATAATAGCAGCCATTACACTATTGACTGATATTCTGCGTCAATTAATGATTGACTTTATAGACGGATGAATGATTTTTGGGAACTACTGATCCAAGATATGTACAAAACAGACAATCCAATTAATACGAGGGTTAAATACTTTTTTTGCACTTCCTTGGACTAGTATAAACAATGTGTTGGTAGGCGCGATTGGACTCGAACCAACGACCCCCACCATGTCAAGGTGGTGCTCTAACCAGCTGAGCTACGCGCCTGAAAAAAACGAATTCTAACTGAATCGGTTCAAGTGCTCAAATATATAATGTTCCGATCTTTTAAAACATACAATTTTTGTATCACAAAATAGTAGGGGTCTGTCAATAAGATAACTTTATGTCGGTAGGATAAAATACTAAATTGAGAATACTGTAAAATATTCTTAATGATAATAAGCAAACATAGCTTAAGGACTGTGAATGATATTAATAACAGGAGGTGCAGGATTTATTGGTACAAACTTTTTATTGGATTGGCTATTACAGTCTGATGAGAAAATCATTAACCTTGATGCCCTGACTTACGCAGGCAATTTAGAAAATTTAAATTCACTTAAAGATGATAATAGACATATCTTCGTTCGAGGAAACATTTGTGATTCTACCTTAGTGGCCAGTTTACTCGTTAAATATCAGCCACGTGCAATCATCAACTTTGCTGCGGAAAGCCATGTGGACCGTTCTATCCAAGATCCAGAAGAATTTATTCAAACTAATATTGTAGGTACATTCCGGTTATTAGAAACAACAAGAACCTACTGGAACGAACTAGAACAAAAAGCGAAGCAGAAATTTCGTTTTCTACAAGTCTCAACAGATGAAGTTTATGGTTCTTTGGATACTGGAGAAAAAGCCTTTGATGAGAATCATCGTTATGAACCTAATAGTCCTTACTCGGCAAGTAAAGCGGCCAGTGATCACTTAATACGAGCCTACCATCATACCTATGGCTTACCAGTACTTACCACCAATTGCTCTAATAACTATGGCCCTTACCAATTTCCAGAAAAATTAATCCCTTTGATGATTATTAATGCTCTCACTGACAAGCCATTACCAGTGTATGGGGATGGACAGCAAATCCGAGACTGGCTTTACGTAAAAGACCACTGTGCTGCAATCCGTAAGGTATTGGAGGCAGGCACCATTGGTGAAACCTACAATATCGGCGGTAATAACGAAAAACTCAACATTGATATCGTACGCAGCATTTGTACATTGCTAGATACATTATCTCCTCATATTAATGGCGAAAGCTACCAACAACAAATTACTTTTGTTACCGACCGTCCTGGTCACGATCGCCGATATGCGATCAATTCCAGAAAAATAGAGAATGAACTAGGTTGGAAACCAATAGAAACCTTTGAAACTGGTATATATAAAACTTTACAATGGTATCTTGATAACCAAAGCTGGGCTCACAATATACAATCAGGTGTTTATCGGAATTGGACTGATAAAAATAATAAAGAGCACGCTTTGTGAAAATTCTGTTGTTCGGTAAAAATGGTCAAGTAGGTTGGGAACTACAACGAAGTCTCTCTTCTATAGGAGAGCTGGTAGCTCTGGATGTAAATGACCAAGAACTATGTGGTGATTTTACTCATCAAGAAGGCATTATCCAAACTATTCAAACAGTTTCTCCAGATGTAATAATTAATGCTGCTGCATATACTGCTGTCGATAAGGCTGAAAGCGAACCAGAACTAGCACGTACAATTAATGCTCTTGCCCCAGAAATATTAGCGAAGGAGTCTCGGAAATTAGGCGCTTGGTTGGTTCACTATTCTACTGATTATGTGTTTGAAGGTAATGGCACAAAACCTTGGAGAGAGACTGACCCTACTGTACCATTAAATGTTTATGGTTTAACAAAGTTAGAAGGCGAAAAAGCCATCTTGAATTCTGGTTGCCAACATTTAATATTTCGTACCAGCTGGGTCTATTCTGCACACGGCAGTAATTTTGTTAAAACTATGATTTATCTTGCACAAAATCAGGACCATCTTTCAATTATTGACGATCAAATAGGCTCTCCTACAGGCGCTGATCTGTTAGCAGATGTTACCGTACATTCAATTCGTGCCGCTATTAAGAAACCGCAAGTATCTGGTTTATATCATCTAACTGCAAAAGGCGAAGTCTCATGGTATGGCTATGCTAGGTTCATATTTAACATTGCCCGTCAAGCTGGAATTAAGATTAAAGTTGCACCGGAAAATGTCTTCCCTACAACAACTGACAAAGTTTCTCAGCCTGCACGACGACCTAAAAATTCTCGCTTGGATACCAAAAAAATAGAGAGCACTTTCAATTTAATTTTGCCATTGTGGCAAACTGGCGTAACAAGTATGCTTACTAAAATTCTTGAAAAAAAATTATGACTCAACGTAAAGGTATTATTCTAGCTGGAGGTTCCGGCACACGGCTGTATCCCGTAACTAAAGCGGTCTCTAAACAATTACTGCCTATTTACGACAAGCCAATGATCTACTATCCCCTAAGCACCCTCATGCTAGCGGGTATTTGCGACATCCTCATTATTTCTACGCCTCAAGATACACATCGTTTTGAGCAACTCTTAGGGGATGGCAAAAATTGGGGCTTAAATTTACAATATGCTGAACAACCTAACCCAGGCGGATTAGCTCAAGCTTTCATAATCGGTAAGAACTTCATTTCTCATGAGCCTAGTGCTTTAGTTTTAGGCGATAACATTTTCTATGGCCACGATTTTCCTACATTACTCGATCCAGCAATGTCAGAGGAAAAAGGCGCAACTATATTTGCTTATCACGTACAAAACCCTGAGCAATACGGTGTGGTCACATTTGATTCCCAAGGTAGAGCGACTTCGCTAGAAGAAAAACCATCACAACCAAAAAGTAATTATGCTGTTACTGGTCTGTATTTCTATGACAATCAGATTATTGATATCGTCGCTAATCTCAGGCCCTCTGCTCGAGGTGAATTAGAAATAACTGATGCAAATCAAATCTACATGAAACGCAATCAACTTAACGTACAAATCATGGGACGAGGTTATGCTTGGCTTGATACAGGAACACATGAAAGCTTAAAAGAAGCAAGTAACTTTATTGAGACTATAGAGCACCGCCAGGGTCTCAAAGTAGCCTGCCCAGAAGAAATTGCATATCGAAAGGGATTAATTAGCGCTGAACAACTTGAAAAACTGGCACACCCATTAGCCAAAAATAATTACGGGAAATATCTTTTACGACTTCTGAAAGAACGAGTTTTTTTGTGAAAAAGATTCTTACTTCGATCCCTGAAGTGCTTATTTTTGAGCCTGATGTTTTTGGTGATAATAGAGGGTACTTCTTTGAAAGTTTTAACGAAAAAACATTCCATCAAGACACTGGACTTAAAATTAATTTTGTTCAAGATAATCATAGCCACTCAGTTAAAGGAGTGCTTCGGGGCCTACACTACCAGATTCATCAACCCCAGGGAAAGTTAGTCCGTGTTGTACAGGGTGCAGTATTTGATGTAGCAGTTGACATTCGAAAATCTTCACCCACATTTGGTCAGTGGGTTGGAGTTGAGCTCACGGAAAATAACTACCGTCAGCTATGGGCTCCGCCAGGATTCGCACATGGCTTTCTTGTACTTAGCGATAGCGCAGATTTTCTATACAAAACTACTGATTACTATGCTCCCGAATTCGAGCGTAGTATCTTATGGAATGACCCAACTATTGGCATAAAATGGCCACTTGATAAAGAACCTCAACTTTCGGCTAAAGACAAAGCTGCTCGGCCACTAGAACAGGCTGAAATATTTACATAAACGTTAATTATATAAAAAAATCATCTAATCCAATTTTTTAGTATGACATGTTGGTTTTAAAGAACCTGCCAACCTAGCAACAAAAAGAATTGAAATTGAATAGTAATAATACTAAATACTAAGCCGCAATTAATAGAAATCTCTTCCAATATTTTAAGATACTTATTTTACTATATAGTCATAACTCATCGATTCTTATAGTATTTGATGGTAGACTATACGCCCACCAGAATACTGATCTGTCAAATACTTACTTAATTATAAATAATTTATCCTGTTTATAATTGACAGGCCCCTAAATTTACTCAATAAAAGTGCTAGATACCGTCGAATCTTTATCCATAGCCTCCCCGCTTGCTTCACATAGTGTGCTTAAAGAAGTTGCAGTTAAATCGACTCAATTTTCTATTATAGTTCCTACTCTTAATGAAGTAGATAACATTGATCCGTTGTTATCCAGTCTCCTTGCGCTTAACCTTCCAACTGATAATTTTGAAGTTATATTTGTTGATGATGGATCATATGATGGCACTCCAGAAAAAATACGCTCCTGGGAGAAAAAAGCTAATGTACGACTCATAGAACGACATGAAAAACCAGATCTGACCGCATCAATCCTGTCAGGTGTTGCAATAGCGCGTAGCAATGTCATCGTTGTAATGGACGCAGACCTAAGCCACCCAACGGATCGATTAACTGCCGTGGTTGAACCAGTTCTAAATGGAAGTCATGACGTTTCTGTTGGTAGCCGCTACGTGCCGGGCGGTGGCACAGAGGGCTGGCCACTACATCGACAATGGCTATCACGAATCGGTGGTTGGCTTGCACGCCCAATTTGTGATGTACATGATGCAACCTCAGGTTTTTTTGCAGTTCGAAAGGATTTAATAACTACCATAGCAAGACGTGCGCGCGGGTATAAAATCCTACTTGAACTACTAGTAGCTGGTTATGGAAAACTTAGAGTTGTGGAAGTACCAATTTGTTTCCATGATCGAAAACATGGTATTTCAAAACTATCATTCTCTCATCAATGGACTTATCTACAGCGATTAATCACGCTTGCAGGAGGCACTGTTTCGATCAACACTGCTAGTAAGTTTGCTGTGGTAGGATTATGTGGCGTGTTAGTTGATACGCTACTTTTTCAAATACTTGTAGTTTATGAATCTGGGCTGGCTCAAGCTCATATTATAAGTTTTTTTGCTGCAGCAACTGTCAATTATTTTCTGAATTCCAAATGGTCCTTTCGTGCATACCATGATGGCCATCTAAGATGGAGTCAATTCAGTCGCTTTTTAATGATTGGTATGTTTGCCTTATTGCTAAGAGGTGGAGTGCTAGCTTTATTAGTTTATGGTTGGCATGTTCCTGCTAGCCTAGCAATATTTCCAGCAATTGCTGCAACGGCGGTTGTAAATTATCTCGGTTCTGCATTTTATGTTTTTCCTATCAAGGAAAACCCCCCATCAATAGATATGCGTTGGCGTATTGCCTCAGTTGGAGTTGTAACTTTTATCGTGTTACTTCGCCTTATATATCTTGGACTAGCGCAATTAATTCCTGATGAAGCTTATTATTGGAACTATGCGCAACATATGGATTTAAGTTTTATAGATCATCCACCAATGGTTGCTTGGTTGATTTGGCTGGGAACATCAGTATTTGGCGATAACGAGTTTGGTGTAAGGATAGGAGCATTCGTTTGTGGCCTAATCACAATGGGGTATCTATATGCTTTGACACTCAACCTATACGACAAATCTACAGGTATGCGCACAATGCTGTTACTAGCCATACTCCCAGTAACCTTTGCCCACGGCATGTTGATGACTCCTGACGCACCATTACTTGCTGCTTGGGCTGCCACATTGTATTACATGGAACGAGCATTAATTGCTGGACGAGGCTCAGCTTGGCTTGGCGTAGGCATTGCATTTGGCCTAGGTATTTTATCTAAATATACACTTGGCCTTCTGGGATTTGCCGCCCTATTATTTATGATCCTGGACCCAACTGCGCGCCGCTGGTTATTACGCCCACACCCATATTTTGCAGCTGCACTTGCATTATTACTGTTTTCACCGGTAATTATCTGGAATAGTGAACACGAATGGATTTCGTTCCTGTTTCAATCAAGACGAGTAGTAGGAACAGGGATGGACAATCAATTTTCTATTCATTTATTACCCTTGCAAATTATGGTGCTATTAACTCCGGTAGGTGCGATTGCTGCCTTATTTGCTTTATGGTCAAAAAATAAAAATAGCGCTAATCAGTTTGAACAGAGGCGTCGATTATTTGTATGGATTTTTACTGGCGTACCCTTAGCAGTATTCGTAGCTATTAGTATATTTAATACACCACGTTTTCATTGGACAACCCCACTTTGGCTTGCAGTGATACCATCGATAGCATGGATGATAGGAAATACTAACAATCTACAAGGCATCGCAAGTCGTCTACAAGCTGCATGGAAACCAACTATTGCTGCCTCAATTTTCTTTTATGCTTTTATACTACACTATGTGGTACTAGGAATACCTGGGGTTCCTTACCCACAACCTTTAATGAAACATTATTTTTGGCAAGAAACAACTGAAGAAGTTGAAAAATTGGCAGAAAAGGTACGAATCCAATCTGGACAAAATCCAACTGTTGTTGGTATGAGCAAGTGGTCAGTGGCAAGTGCATTATTATATTACAAACAAAATGACAGTAATATAGATATTCGTTCACGAAATATGTTCGGTTTTGCTAGCGGGGCGATGTATGATTTCTGGTCGCCACCTTCTAAATTACCCTTAAATAAACCGATCATCATGGTAAGTATGAAACGTAGTAAACTTGAACATGACCTATTAGGGAATGATTTTGGTCAAATGCTTGATCGACCTGGGCCAATTTTATTTAAACCTATCATGCGAGATAAAAAACAACTCCGTGGAATATATTATCGAATTGCACAAGGTTATCTGGGCAATCCCGAAGCGCGTAGATCTAGTTGGGCATGGTAATAAAAAGCTAAAGTTCAAATATTTCTATATAAAATATTATAAGTGAATAATGAAATCGAATCTGCTGGTAGAATGCAATGCGTATCGTCAACATTAATTCTTTCTACAGCTACGGAATCAAGAGAATAATTAATTTGTTTAACTAATACTAGGTATGAAATAGGCCTTTAAAACTAAGTGAGTACTATTAAAATGAAGGATGAAAAAAATAAAGCTACTACCAAAGCTATTATTTTAAGTGCGGGTCAGGGGCGGCGGTTACTGCCATTGACCGAAAATTCCCCAAAATGTCTCTTACCAATTTCTGGAAAAACAATTCTCGAATGGCAAGTTGACACATTACTAACAGCTGGAATTGAAGAAATTACTGTAATTACAGGATTTCAAACTGGATTGGTAGAAACACTACTTCAACAGCGCTATCCTGACTTCAAGCACATTGGCACTCTTTTTAATCCATTCTACGAAGTAGCAGATAACCTAGCTAGTTGTTGGATAGCACGTTCTAAAATGAACAGTAACTTTTTACTTTTAAATGGGGATACTATTTTCGATACGCCACTTTTAGAACAGGTACTAAATTCAACATCTGCCCCCATTACACTTAGTGTAGATCATAAGAAAACTTATGATGAGGATGACATGAAAGTACAATTAACCGAAAGTGGATGGGTCAAGCATATAAGTAAAACAATACCAAAAGACAAAATTGATGCTGAATCTATTGGCCTCATTTATTTCCGCTTGCATGGCCCAAAAATCTTTCAAGAAGCGGTTGAAGAAGCTCTTCGACATCCATCTGAACTTAATTCCTGGTATCTTTCAATTATTGATGCTCTAGCAGAAAAAAATGTAGTTTATGGATGTTCAATATCAGGACACCGTTGGTGTGAAATAGATTATTCATCAGACTTAGAAAAAGCACAGTCACTTTTTAGCGAACAATATAATATAGAGCACTTAAAACCTAACGAAATATTGATAGCTAACACCTAAAACAAGTGCTTATAATAAGTTAAATCTCATAAGCCAAAACATCCCAACATAATAATATTAAAAGATTATCAAGGTTGCTTAATAATGAAATCGAATACTGCAGTTTTAAATGAAACAATGCGAAAATTCGGTGCACCGCATACCGTGATAAATAAGTATAAGTACTGGAGTATTTTATTACGACCAGCACAGTTGACTCTAGGATCTATGGTACTAGTAGCTCACGAACCAGTTTATTCGTTCTCTAAGCTTAGCCAAGCAAGCTTTACAGAGCTACATAAGATAACGGCACAAATAGAGTCTACCTTATATCGTGCATTTAATTATGACAAACTAAATTACCTTATGTTAATGATGGTTGACCCAGATGTACATTTTCATGTTATACCCCGCTATGCGGGGCCAAAACAATTTGATGATATAAAGTTTATTGACCCTGGCTGGCCAGGGGCCCCTGAGTTAGGCCATGTAAATAAAACAAATATGTCAACAAATCATAAAATTATCGATTACATCATATCCCATTTCGTATAGCATATTATGCGTAATTCTATGAAATAATATTAGAATTACAGCGGTTATACCAACTAAGATTTTAAGTCCAAACCAGAAGCAACTAACATATTGAATAGATTTATAATATGCGAAAGCCATAATCGCATAGATGTGTAAATCTTATAATTGAGAAGGAAAATGACAAGCATAAAAGCTAACCAAGAATTTCCATTTAGAGAAGCACATGAACTAGTCCGTGACCTAATGACACCAAACCCTGTGATCTATTGGATAGACTTTTTGTTTCATATCATATTGGGATGGTCTGCTTTTGTAATAACTTTGTTAACCCCACTATTTTCTATTTGGCAATTTGTTGCATTTATTATTTGTGCACTATCACATTATCGTGCCGCAATCTTTATTCATGAGCTTGCACATTTAAAAAAAGGAACGTTCAAAATTTTCCGTCTAGTATGGAATCTTACAAGCGGTATACCAATTATGGCCCCATCCTTTACATATGATGGAGTACATTATGACCATCATAAACCAGATGTCTATGGTACTAACGAAGATGGCGAATATATTCCCTTTGCAACTCAAAAACCAATATTCATGATTGGATATGTGCTATTTTCTTTCCTAATACCGCTGATACTCCTCGGTCGTTATTTGTTACTTACACCTATTTCTTATCTTATCCCTTCATTACGTGAATTTTGCTGGGAAAGAGCATCTTCCCTTACCATAAATCCAAATTATAAACGCCCGAAAAACTGTATTCGGAATGACAAACACTGGCAGCTACAGGAATTTGCAACCTTTGTATTTGCTACAATAATTATTACCTGTATCTTACTAGGGGTTCTTAGTTTTAAAGTGCTGGTTCTTTGGTATTTAGTAGGTGTGGTTATTTTCCTTCTAAATTCTTTACGTACACTGACTGCACACGCCTACCGCAACCCTGGAGACCATAAAATGGAATTTGCAGAACAATATCTCGATTCAATTAATATACCTGGCAATTTATTCATTACAGCGCTATGGGCCCCCGTCGGTCTGCGGTACCATGCAACGCATCACCTTTTTATGAGCCTACCCTACCACAATCTTGGTGAAGCACAACGTCGTTTGGTAAGTGGCTTGAGTGATAATTCCTTATACCTTAAAACTTTACGAAGCAGTATGTGGGATGCGCTACAACGTATTTGGGGTGAAGCATCGAAATCACGTTAAATCATGCATCCGTTACGAGCAATAATGTACTGAGAAAGTTTGGTGCAGTATGACGCAACTTATTCTGCTACGACATGGACAAAGTATTTGGAATCGAGATAAACGTTTTACTGGCTGGAGTGACGTCGCACTCAGCCCACAAGGCGAACAAGAAGCAGAAAGGGCTGGGCATCTACTAAAAAAAACAGGTTTAACTTTTGAGGCATGTTTTACGTCTGAACTCAAGCGCTCTACTGATACCTTACGCATCGTATTATCAAAAATGGGTCTTAGCAATTTACCCATACATCAAAGTTGGCGGCTGAACGAACGTCACTATGGCGCTTTAGAGGGAATCGAACGTTGGGCTGCCATTAAGAAATTTGGTATCTGGCCTGTTCTTAACTGCCAAATAAAATTCACTGCCTCGCCACCACCACTCGACCCACAAGATAATCGATTTCCAGGAAATCAACCACGTTATTCATGTATTGATCGACAAGAACTGCCACTTGCAGAAAGTTTACAACAGACACAATTACGAATGCTGATTTATTGGCGAGACACAATCGTACCAGAGATTCAGAAGGGTAAAAGGATACTAATCGTATCTCACAAAAATGTCCTGCGAACACTTATGATGCAGCTAGATGGGATAACTGACTTACAAGTTATGAAGTTATCTATCGCTACCGGCCGCCCACTTGTCTATCAGCTTAATGAAGACCTACATGCTATACAAAAACATTATGTAGATCTTTAAATGATTATAAACTCATTTGTAGTAACAGAAAAAATTGTCAATCATTATTCAATTTGAAATATTCTGCAATATTTTACTAGTTGAAAAATCTTGAGAAAAACTCAGATCATTATTTTCCTCATTCATATTTTTAATGTATGTAACCACTACATCACCTAAAAAAAGATAACCTTTCGTACTTAAATGAGTATCATTGGGCACATAAAAATCCTTAGTTTGCCGACTTTCTCTTATAAATTTCTTGGCTAAATTTGGTATTATTATTTCCTTATGTTGTGCAAGTTTTTGCCAAATGTTGACATATGGATTCTTATTATGTTTTCCATAACCAAGATATATAGTCGATTTATCCGGCACAACAAGCCAAATAGTCTGAATACCCACCTTCTGTAAATTTCTATTTACAGCAATAACATTGTTAATCTCACTATATGTTCTTTTTTTAAAATCATTAAAATAGAACAGTCCGTATTCACAAATTTTATTGGAAAATAATTTACAACCATCAATAGAAACAACTCGAACAGGACCAAGATCCATAAAATCATGAGAGGAATTTAATCTACTAAGTTTAAACTTGTTATATATTGCTCTAATCATCCACTCTCCTCCAAGTGGATTTTTTGTTGATGGGATTTTTCTCCGTTTAGTTGCAGGAACTAAACCAACATATGCATTTTTCTTTATATTTATCGTTTTGTTACAAGTATTGCTCATACCTTTCTGAAAAGAACGCTCTACACTTTCGATAATCATATAACGACCTTTAAAACCTGCTTGACGAACTGCGGTTCCTATATCCTTACACAACATTAGTGCGCTCCAATGCCAGGTAGCAGGTTTTAAACCTTCTGAAACCAGCTTACTCTGCCACACTAGTCCGGCTGAAAATGAATCGCCAATAACTAATACATCTGCTTCTTCAATAGAAAAACTTTTCATATGCTCTATAGGTACAAGCGGCTGCTGCTTATTCCATCCAAAGTCCTCTTCAAATAAATAACCCAATCTAGTCAAGTCTCCATTTAATGGCTCAAACCAGGATTCCATGCTCCATATTAAAAACGCCAAAAGAAAAAAGGGGCACGCTAGGATTAAACTATATTTTTTAAAACTAAGCGAAGATATTTGGTATTTCATGCCAATCTATAAGAATTAAACTTTTTATAATTGATTAGAATTGAAAATATAAGAATGTTGACTGTTTGTGCAGGTTAATAATAACCAAGAATCCAATCATCAGAATAACAAATAAACCTAATAAAGATGGTTGCCAAACTAAACTAGTTTGTTTTTCACTCGATTTAGCAGGCGCATCTATAACAGTCTTAAAGTTAGCCATAATCTGTTGAACATTTGGCAACAAAAATATTACAAACATTCCAGGAATCAGCATCTTTATAGCCTTGAAAGCATCTAAATTTGTCAAATGCATTGCCCCAAAAAACTCTGCTCCATAGTCTCTCATAATGGATGCAAAACTAGTACTTCCCATGCCCTTCGAAAAAGTTATGCCGTTTAACCCTATCATTCCTCTAAGCAGATCTACCGCAGTAGAAAAATTCTCAGCACGAAAAAATACCCACCCAACTACAACAGCTAAAAAAGTTAACGTTCCCGCACCAAAATTGCTCCATTTTCCTGCCTTAATCCAGTTCATTCTCTGCTTTAAAGTTCGCCAAGCAAAATTCACCATCAAGTACAGCCCATGTAGCCCTCCCCAAACAACAAATGTCCATCCTGCACCATGCCATAGTCCGCCCAGTAACATAGTGATCATTAAATTTAAATACCGGCGCCCACTTCCCTTTCTATTGCCGCCAAGTGGAATGTAAAGATAATCACGTAAAAATCGTGACAAAGTTATGTGCCAACGTCGCCAAAATTCAATAATACTTGTCGACTTATAGGGCGAATTAAAATTCATTGGCAATCGAACATTGAACATGAGAGATAAACCTATTGCCATATCCGTGTAGCCTGAAAAATCAAAGTATAATTGTAGCGTGTAAGCCAATGCTCCTATCCAAGCTTCAAAAAACATTGGGTGTCCGCCTGCATCAACAGCATTAAAAATGGGATTAGCAAACTCACCCAATGGATCTGCAATCAAAACTTTCTTGGCTAAGCCTAAAATGAAAATTGTTAGCCCTACAGCAATGTTTTCCCAATGAATACGGTAAGCATTTGATGCTGCAAACTGTGGCATCATTTCCTTGTGGTGTAATACTGGCCCAGCAATTAAATGAGGGAAATAGGTAACAAACAATGCATAACGAACAAAATTAGGTTCTTTCACTTTTCCCTGATATGCATCAACTAAGAAAGTAATTTGAGTAAATGTAAAAAATGAAATGCCTAACGGCAAAATAATATTCCCCAAATCCCATTGTGTATCTGCAACGCTATTTAAACTATCAATGAAAAAGTTAGCGTATTTGTAATAGCTAAGTAAAAGTAAGTTGAAAATAATGGCAACACTGAGTAGTTGTTTTTTGCGTTTCTCATTATCCTGCAACCCTGCCTTAGTAATCCATAACCCAAAAGTATAGTTGCACATAATTGAGCTTAGTAGCAGCCCAACATAGGCTAGATTCCAATAGCCATAAAAAAATAGTGATGCTAATGCTAGCCATCCAGCAGCATAAATTTGACTTGTACGCGACAACCAAAAGAACCCCAATAGAACTACAGGGAGAAATAAGAAAATAAAGACGTAAGAGTTAAATAGCATTTAGAATATTTTTATACTGAAATCTAATACCAAGCCGCATCATTTCATCATAAAAGTGTCGGAGCTTTTTATTTTCCATCTTAACGAAAAATATAAAATATAAAATTTCCTGGCTATTTCGAAAGTGATCTACCTGAATCATTTAGCGTTTCTGAATCTTTTCTCCACAAATGTATCTTGACTCCTCGTACGCGACCCAGCTGCATCAGGAAAGCTCGGAGAAATCGTGGAGCATCAGAAAATATCCATATATCAGAAATACGTTTATCTAACCGTAGCCATCCACGCAACAATATAAATCTGATTGTCATCAACAGAGAAGTAGTACTGTTTAGCATATGAAGGCAAAAAAGATGAGAGGCGGGCTCAGGGGTAAGCCAGTGAACACTTCCCCCTTTTCGAAAAACATCTTCAATTCCATTGAGTAAATTGGATGGAAGATCAGTCAGCAAATGACAACTAGAGAGGAGCATGACATTACGCCGGGCACATGGGTATCTAGAAAAATAAAGGTTTCGGCTACGACGCTTTAGTGCCCGGTATGCCCAACTGCGACCAAATGATCCTCCACCTTTGTGATAAATAAAAGTACCTGGATGTACACCCATGCGCCAACCGTTATGGTCAATTCTACGGCCCAGATCTATATCCTCGTAATAACCTCGACCAAATGCAGGATCAAAACCACCAACTTCTTGGAAAACATTTCTCCTGATCAAAAATGCGTAACCTGCAAGACGGTGTGTAAGAATGTAACCACCTGGTTGAAGTAAATGCTGATTAAGATCATAGTCAGCATAGCCGTTACCGGCAGGAATAATAACTGCAAGTTTCGAATCTGCTGCCAACGCCGTACATAAAGATGGCAAGAAATCTTCACTTACCTCAGTATCTGAATTTAGTACTAGAACATATGATGCATTGGAACGACCAATTGCCTCGTTTACAGAAGTACCAAAACCCTGATTTTTCTGTGAGTGATGAACATGGACACACGTGTATCGCAGATCATCAAGCATCTTACGAGTCTCATCATCAGACGCATCATCCTGGATATAAATATGCGATATAGACTTGCCTAGGTAGGATACAACGGAATCAATGCAACGTCGTGTCAGAACAGGTGCATTGTAGACCGGGATCACCACATCGACTGACGGTACTGCCATATCATTCATACTACTTAATCATACGCCTAAAGTATCCTCGATTAACTAATGTAATTATTCCAAAGTGATAATTAAGGCACTCTCCCTTTGGTATCTGACCTATGTAGAACCTGTTCGTACTTGTTCTTCTAGTAAAGCAACATATCTAGGCAAAACATCAGGCCCCATGACATCGATTATTTCCTTCAGAAAGCGCTGACGGTTTTCCTCTACGTAAAAAGAACCACAACCGTTAGAAAGAAACCTCTCAATCTTCAAATAAACATCATCTCTACATCTCAGTTCCGTCTCAGGCATGAATTCAGCTATAGTAGATCTGCCCGCATGTAGATAATCAGCAGCTAGCACAGGCTTGTTTATTTTGACCGCTTCAAACGCTACCGAAGTTGCAATGTCGATAATAACATCTGCCCAACCCAGTAGATGAGCAGAATGAACATCAGTTCCCGCTATACTTACGTTTGAAAGGCGTCGAAGCGAAGCATCCTTTGTTAATGATTGTTTCCAACCACTGCGAGTATGTGGCTTGATCACTATTTCAACCCCTTTAAAAGTGGCAATCATTTGTACTACTTCGCGAACTTCCTCCCAAAAAGTCGTAAAGTTGCTCTTTCTTAAAAAAATAGCTACTTTAAGTTTGTTGTCCGATCGAACTAATGGTGACGGCGGCAATATTTCAGTTAGCTTTATCAGCCATTCGTCACAATAACGTGGCGAGCCTAGCACAGCTATCGCTTGACTATCTAGAAAAGGACGAAAGCGCCCCGCACATAATTCATTTGGTACTACAAGCTTATCGAACATCCGCGCAGCAGCAAATGTATTATCAGGTTTGACCTTCCATTCCCGTCTTCTTATCAATTGATTTGCATGGGGACTATCACCATGAGGTAATGATACAGTACGGAACCCCTTAGCATGGGCCATTGATATTACAGTTTCTACCCATTCAATGCTAATGACCGAGTTTCTCTCAATCCAGTCAAATGCTACAACGCCCTCATTAAAACCTTCAAAACTATGTTCCAGTAAGTGCTTGCTAGTACATTTCCAGACAAACTCACGCTTACTGGCATCATAAATTTTAGCCAATCCACTGACAAGAGGACCGATGAACGAGCGACGTAAACTACCGCTCACCAATAGCATTTGTAATCGCCATCGTATAAATTCGAGTGGTGACAACAACTCTCTTATATGAGCCACTCTCACACCATCAAGGTTGCTCAGATATTCGATACGGAAATCTCCACGAAACCGAGCACTACCGATGAGAACAACATCACATTTATGGCCAGAATCAACCCATTTGTAGATGATCGGAGAAATGTGATCAATATCGTTATAATGACGAAGAAAAAAAAGAGCCTTACTCATGTGCTTATTCTAATTACCTTACCGACAAGCAATATGTCTATCATTTAATGGAATATTCTAGATATGTACAGGTTGTGGAAACGCGCGAAATTGTACACTGGCTGCTACGTAATTACCAGCTTAGATGCCCCAACCTCTCGCAGAGAGTTCCCTCTGATGATAGGATTATACTAAAAGAACGGTCTTATAATAAAAATACATGTTCTACATTCTGGTCTATGAATTTGACTAAACAACAACTAGTAATCATCAAATAAAAGAAAAATAATTATGAAAACAATTGCCGTAATTCCGGCACGTATGGACTCTTCGCGCTTCCCAGGTAAACCGATTGCCAAGATACTAGGTCGTACCATGCTTGAACATATATACAAGCGCGTTACTATGAGCAACTCTCTTGACGCCACATATATTGCTACTTGCGACGATGAAATTAGGCTGGCAGCTCAAGATTTTGGCGCTCCGGTAATTATGACTGCTAGAACACATGAGCGAGCAAGTGATCGTGTGGCTGAAGCGGTCACAAATATAGATGCGGAACTTATTGTAATGGTGCAAGGTGATGAACCAATGACACACCCCGATATGATCGATACAGCGGTGGCGCCGTTTCAGAATGATCCAAAGTTAAATTGTGTCAATCTCGTGCGTAGTATTGATAATGAAGAAGATTTCTACAATGTCAACACCATAAAGGTAATAATGAATCAACAGGGTGACGCCCTATATATGTCACGACAACCAATCCCAACTATAGATAAATTGGGATTTAAGCGGACGCCTACCTATAAACAAGTATGTATCATTCCATTTCGACGAACAACTTTGTTCGATTACACTCGTTTGCCACAAACACCGCTTGAGAAACTTGAATCTGTAGATATGCTACGATTGCTAGAACATGGCTACCGTGTAAAGATGGTAAAAACCGAGTTTGACACCCAAGCAGTGGATACAGAAGCAGACTTGGCGCGTGTGGCTAAATTGATGGAATCTGATCCTTTATTAGTCTCTTATTGAAATCAGGCGTCACTCACTATTGTTAATTCTTGCAGCTTTTTAAGGAGCGCCCATGCAATTGAAATCGAAACTGGCTCAGGCTAAGCTGACTCTTGGATCTTGGATCACTCTAGGTCACCCTGCAATCGCCGAGATCATGGCATCTGCTGGATTTGACTGGCTAGTATTGGACATGGAACACAGTGTTTTAGAACTAGGTGAAGTTCAAATATTAATTCAGGTACTAGACGGACAACATTGCCCGGCCATCGTAAGGCTGACTTCAAATCATCCTGACCAAATCAAACGAGTTATGGATGCGGGAGCAACTGGTGTGATGGTACCCATGGTCAAGTCTGCTACTGATGCCAAAGCGGCTGTACAAGCAGTTTACTATCCTCCACAGGGCCAACGTGGTGTTGGGCTTGCTCGTGCTCAAGGTTATGGAGCACGATTTACAGAATACCGAAACTGGCTAGAAAAAAATGCTGTAATCGTAGCAATGATTGAACATATAGATGCGGTTAATGCCATAGATTCAATTCTTTCTGTTGATGGAATTGATGCTTATATTATCGGCCCATACGATTTATCTGGTTCCATGGGGAGGGTAGGTGAGTTTAATCATCCTGAAGTACAGTCAGCAATTGATCAAGTATTAAAAGCAGGAAAACGATTAGGTAAACCAGGAGGCATCCATGTGATAGAACCAAATCAAGATGAGCTACGACAAAGAATTGATGACGGTTTCAGCTTTATTGGTTATGGCCTAGATATCAGAATTCTTGATACACTCTGTCGTAAACATATACAAAGCATAAAGACAGATTTATGAGTAAGTTAGTCATTTCTACTTCTTCGTTTGATGTAAACAACAATCCTCATCTTCAACATTTAATAAAAACCGGGATGTATATTGTTGGAAATAGCTTTAAGCGTAAACTTACAGAAAGTGAAATCATTGAGCTTCTAGGACAAGATACTGTCGGGATGATCGCTGGTATTGAACCACTGACAAAACGTGTCCTTGTTTCTGCCAAAAATTTGAAGGTTATTTCACGCTGTGGAGCCGGTTTGGACAGTGTTGATTTGGCCGCAGCAAAACACCAAAATATAGTCGTTCTTAATACACCAGAGGCTCCTGCTCAAGCGGTAGCTGAACTTACAATTGGTTTGATATTAGCGGCTCTTAGACGCATCTGTCAGATTGATCAACTGTTACGAGTAAATGAGTGGCCAAGGATACAAGGACAACTATTTGCCGCTCAGTTAGTAGGTATAGTCGGACTGGGCCATATTGGTCGACGTGTTGCTAAGTTGTGCCAAGCTTTTGATGCCAGAGTGATCGCACACGATCCCTATATAGATCCGACATCACATGGAGTAGAATCGGTATCATTTGAAAAATTGTTAACTGAGGCTGATATCATTAGTCTACATCTGCCTTATGGTGCTGACACCCATCATCTACTTGATGTAAAGGCATTTGAACGTATGAAACCTGGCTCTATTGTAATCAACGCTGCTCGGGGGGGGCTTATCGATGAAATGGCATTGAATGAAGCATTGATTTCTGGACATTTAGGTATGGCGGCACTCGATGTTTTTGAAGAAGAGCCTTACCATGGACCGCTAGTTGAGAATAAAAAAATAATTTTAACCTCACATATTGGCTCCCTTGCTAGAGAGTCACGTATTCGCATGGAAATTGAAGCTGCAGAAAATCTGCTAAACGGATTAATTAACGCTAACATAGTAAAAAATGAAGAAAAATACGTCTAATGAAATTGCAGTTGTATTTGGTGCTAGCGGTTTTCTCGGTAGCCATGTAGTAGAGGCACTCTCCGCTGAAGGTTATCGAGTGCGCTTATTTGATCGTTCCCCATCCCCTTACCACCAGCATGATCAAGAAATGATCATCGGTGACATTATGAATCTTGAAGAAGTAACAAAGGCGACACAAGATGCTGCTGTTGTTTACAATTTTGCCGCAATTGCCGACATTGATGAAGCCCATGAAAAACCACTAGCAACTGCAGCAGTTAATATTATCGGCAACATGAATGTACTAGAAGCTGCACGGCTTGCTGGTGCGCGCCGATTCATTTTTGCAAGCAGCGTATATGTATACTCCGAATCTGGTTCTTTTTACCGTGCAAGTAAGCAAGCAGCAGAGCGCTTTATCGAAACTTATCACGAGCGCTACGGATTAAACTATAGCATTCTACGATATGGCTCTCTTTATGGCAGGCGTACAGATACTCGAAACGGGATCTATCGGATGCTACATGAAGCAGTAGAGAAGCATTCGATCACCTACAAAGGGAGTGGCGAGGCTATTCGAGAATACATTCATGTTGAGGATGCTGCACGTATGAGCGTGCAAATACTAGCGCCAGAATTTGCTAATCGCCATCTGATCCTTACAGGACAAGAAAGAATGCGCATCAAAGATGTTATGACTATGATTTCGGAAATTATGCCGTGGCCAGTAGAACTACATTTTGATGAGGCTAATACAGTGCATCACTATGAGGTTACCCCTTATGCATTTCAACCACGTATTGGTCGAAAATTGGTACTCAACGAACATGTTGATCTAGGTCAAGGTTTGCTGGATTGCCTTAGGGAAATTCATAAAGAATTTCATCATTCCGATATCAACGATGATGCCACTCCAGCGGCGTCTGACAACAAAGCATGAAGGCATCAGATTGGCAGGCAATCATCTTTGACTTTGATGGAGTATTGGTCGAATCAGTAGATATTAAAACTCAAGCCTTTGCTGATCTTTATCAAAGCTATGGTGAAAAAATAGTAAATAACGTAGTACGGTATCACCGTATGAACGGCGGTCTGTCACGCTACCACAAATTTCGGTATTTCCAACAACATTTTTTGAAAATGCCGCCACTAACGCAAGACGAAGAACAAGAACTTGATAGACGCTTTTCTAAACTGGTGGTTGAAGCTGTAGTTGCAAGCAAACCAGTACCTGGGGCCAACAAATTAATCCATGAAACAGCCATAAGAATACCCTTATTTATCGCCTCTGGTACACCTGAAGCAGAACTAAATATTATAGTTTCTAGTCGAGGGATGGAGTCTTATTTCACTGAAGTACGTGGTTCACCAAAATCCAAACAGACACTGATTGCAGAAATTCTATCTTCCCACAGCCTAACACCTACACGCGTGCTTATGATTGGTGATGCGCTCATTGATTACCAAAGTGCTCAGGCTAATAATGTTGCTTTTTTAGGGCGCGTACGTATTGGAGACAATAACCCTTTTCCAGAACAAGTAAATACGGTATCCGATTTGAATGCATTACTGTCCTGAAGCAATTTCATTAATGTAAGTACAGTTTATTTGGCTGCTGATTCTTATGATATGAATGTTCTAGCATTGTGGTTATTTAATATTAAGTTCTCCACTACATATATATGCTGAATCTATGATTTCTAATATGTATAAATTTTTTAAAAATTTTTGGTCGGTCTTTCTATTAACCCTTTATAGATTTAAAGGCGGCTATACGGAAGTTAGCGTTAGAGGACAGTCAATACGAATTGCGGTTGATAATTGGCGAACTCTTAAACGTGCAAAAACTTATTCTGTTAAAGAACCAGACACTTTAGACTGGCTTGATAGTTTTGAGCCTGATTCATATTTTTTTGATCTTGGTGCAAACATTGGTCAATATTCCCTATACCCCATAAAAAAACATGGTAATAAAATTCATGTGTATTCTTTCGAGCCGCAGGGCATAAATTATTATTTACTTAATAAGAATATATATCTAAACAAACTTGAAAATAATATTACGGCTTATTGTGTTGCCGTATCTGGAAATAGTGAGTTCTCTAAACTGTATATTCCTAAATTTATTCCTGGGGGTAATCGCTCTCAATTTGGAGCAGAAGATCTTAAAAATATGAAGATTTCTGCTAATCATGTACAGGGCATGTTTGGGGTAACGCTAGATGATTTATGCTCCAAGTGGAACTTCCCATTTCCTAATTATATTAAGATTGATGTGGACGGTATTGAACTTTCGATTATTAAAGGCGCCATGAATGTACTCAGCAATCAATCTGTCAGGTCTGTTATCATAGAGTTGGGCACTGAAGAAGAACAGCAAGAAGCTGTAAATCTGATGAAAAAGGCCGGACTAGGAGTAAAGTTTAAAACAACAAAAAACTGGGGAGAGACCTGTTTCATTTTCGAAAGAATTTGACTGTAAAGCTACACTTTAAACTTTAAACCTATTTTACTTTAAGGAATTAAATACTAAGTACCCCTGTAATTTTTCAGTAAATCAAACATCATCGTAATACACCACGTCGTAACAGCTTCCAAAAAACTTTATATCCCCATAAAATAGGATGTCGACGCAACTTTGGAGTAACTTCAATACGAACTCCAGTATGACGTTCGATCTTCCATGCAGCATAATCAATACTATCCCGAAAAGTAAATGTTGCCTTTATCAGCCTAAGTATGGAAAGAACTCGACCCTGCCAACGACGTAAACGCCAACGTCTCAATGAACTTCGGCTCTCAGCAACATTACTTAAACATCTGTAGAGCCCTAATCTTTGATGTTCATCCGGCAATTTTTCTAGAATCCCCACCAAAGAAGGTAAGGCATATTCGGTTAGATTTGTATAATCATCTACATTAAGCTCAGCAAGTTGACGAGCGCGCGTTTCTCGTTCTGGCCGAAGTTCAGCAGCATAAGTTAAAGTTAAACCTTTAATCCAAATTTCTTTAGCGGTAACTTCACATGAACCCAATGCCGATATAGCTGGACTAAGAAATGACACTACTGCTTGCGCTAATGAATGATTTATACGCTCACGAACAGTATTATCTTTAACATACAGTAACCTTACAGGTTGAGCAAAACGCGCCCATAAGTAAGAATGGAACCAGTATTGGTTTCCTTTCTCAAAATCTGCTATTGAAATAACTGCATATTTAGCACGAAAGATTTTTTCATGTTTAGGTATTTCAAGATAAAATACATTTGGTGGTAACCAAATATTGAAATAGCGTAAATAATGTTCTTGATAAGCATTACTGTAGTCATCAACTATAGTATAAAAATCAACAACCCCATCATCTATCTCATACGAGCGCAAACAAGATCCATAAAGAATAACGGCATCCAGGGACGACTTGAAACGTGATTTCAACTCTTCAACAAAGATAGAGAAATCTGCTGATACAGCCCTTGAACCTATAGATTCAACTTCAGAAATTAATCTATCCGGAAGTTTTCTATCCAATGTTGATGCATGATCTGTCATTGTTACAAGTTTATGGAATTTGTTTGTAAGCTACCAAGTCAGAAAGGTAACAGGACCAGCTGCCGAGATAGTTAACGGCCCATTCTGACTTGTTGCCCGGTAGAATTCGCCGTCGACAATGTAATCATCATCTAACGCCACCTCTAACACGCTACTATTGTGACTATGATAGCCATCATGTTCCTTGAGTTCTGCACATCGACCTAAAAAATAAGATATTATAGAACGTAAAGTTCTTTTCCGCCGCTGTTCAACAAATGTAACATGAAGCGGTTCTTGCTCCTGCCCCCAATATGGACGCATATTAAAGAGTAAGCGATCGAGGGCACTGGCAAACATAAATAATTGTGCGCCATTACAAATCTTTCTACCTACCTTAATAGAAGTAGTCTGTGCCGGTGCCCATGACCCTCTGCGACACCCGAGAATAAACCCAACAAGATAACCGAACATGATCAAGATTGAATAAATTTCTCCTGTAATTCCCAGTTGCTTGATTCTACTCCGAGAGAATATTACTGCACGGGCAATAATACCAACACCAAAAAACATACCGTACACCTTATCAGATCCTGTTTGCTCAATACATAATACATGTCGTCGTAATAATGAAGGTAAAGTCCTTGTCGATATATACTTGTTTAACTCTTGTGTAGCATCAACTGGAGAATCGTATTTTATCAAATCAAGCGCCGTCATATTAGTTGTACCAACTGGTATCACTGCAAGAATCGGCCAATTCACAAGAGGGTACTTTGCAAACAAATAATTTAAAACTGCTTGTACAGTACCATCTCCACCAGCAATTATCAGTAAATCAACACCAGCATCTATAAAACTACTTACAGTTGCATTGAACTCAGAGACATTTGTTGCTTCTCGAATAATTGCACCTGGAATTCCTGCTAGCGTATTCTTTATTACACCTTTACGCTTGCGAATCCGTCCACTAAGAGGGTTAAGAAGTAACCCAATTTTAGCTTCCCCCATTTGCAATTTTTTAATTCGTAACTCTTCTGTCATTTATACTAACCGGTGTTCGTGTAAAAATCCGTATAGCCAGCATTCCTTCATCACGGCCTTGTTTAATGTCTTCAAACCAAGGTCTCAGGGGACCATTTTTCCGTCTCACTTGCCAGGCGATAACTACTCTTATAGCAAGAATGATCGTAGAAAATAAATGCCATATAACCACTGACAGAAAACCCAGCTCTGGCTGATTTATTAACCAACTACAAGTCAACAATATCAGATTTGGGTTACGCCGAGCTGTGATCAGTCGATTAAATGAGTCAAACTTGCGCCAGATAAACATATCAAATGACGCGAGCCAGAGAAACACCCCCTCACATACCCTGCCACCAATATACCCAATAAACATTAACCACATTAATAATTGTAAGTCTGGTATTGATATTGATACAGATGCCAACCCCATACCCCAGGCCATATACCAAAGTGGCGGATGAATAATATCTAAACCATGATCAAGAACATCGCCAAATCGACTCGAGGTGACTGTTACTCTCGCTAATTTTCCATCTACCGTATCTAAAAATGTCATAATCCAACCCATAATCAGCCCTACACCATAATTACCGTACCAAAATGCAATCCCCGCTAGCACAGCAAATACTAAGCTAATTATTGTGACATGATTGGGTCGCAAACCGATTTGTACACAAAGGTGAGTAATCCAGAATGCTGGTACAGGCCACACCCATTTCGTAACTAAATCAGTTACACCCTTATATGATCCAGCAAATAATTCTGATTCAAGCATCTTGTAATTAGAACTACTAATGAATAATACATAAGGCACAGCTTTATTCTTCAGACTCTTTTGCTGGAGCTCTAAATTCAAGTCATCTAGAGTATATTTGGATAAAGCAGAAATAGTTTGCCCATTACCATCACCTTGAAAATCTGCTAATACATTAGTTGCGTCACTATCAGCAACACGAATAGCGACGATTTCGTCATTGTTACTATTCAATACTAAATTCAATTTTATTTGAATTAATGCTGATAAAACTCTTGAATCAAACAAGTGATCTGCACATAGAAATAATACCTGCGATCCCTTTGAAATATTGCTAAGATCATCTACTAGGACAACTTGTTCTTTGAAAGTCTTTAACATACGCTGGAGACGTTCTCGCCCACTTAGCCCCCAAACATTAACTTCACTATCACCAATGATATAAACACAAATTGTCATATACAGATTTTAAATTACTTTTCGTTATTATCTTTAATTAAAATTTGGCAACATAGTCCTAACTACATTTTCAAGAATATCTTTAAAATAAAGAGGACAATGCAAACTACAATGTCTTAGATAGTGCTAATTCAACGACAGATTATCTAAGTAAGCTTGCATAATGTGCTAAACAAGGGCTAAGGTATTCTCCGCAACCAAAAATTTGCAAAAACAATCAGAATTAACCCTGGAAATAAAGCAGTTAAAGCTGGATTTAAATGTAGTAATAAGCCTGCATTCGCTATAATTTGATCAAGCAAATAGACACTTATCCCAACCATCGTTGCAAGCACCAATTTACTAACAAACCCAGTTCGAGAAGACCCAAGAACAAAAGGTATAGAAAGGAGTAGCATTGCAATTGTTGTCAATGCCCCTCCTGCTTTTCGCCATAAAGCTAATTCATAAGCATCCGCTTCCTGGCCTGTAGCCTGCAAGAAACGTACATGCTGAAATAATTCAAGGGGGGATAAACTTTCTGGTGTTTTATTTAACGTGGAGATATCATCTGGATTCAAAAATGACCTCCAGTTCATCGAACTTATACTTACAGATTCAATTTTCCCCTCGGTAAAAGTCTTTGTAATAACCTCTTTTAATTCCCATAAGTTGTCATCTACAATATCAGCATATTTTGCAAACGTATAAGTTAGTAAAGAACCATCATCATCAAAATGTAACACCTCGATATCTGCCGCTCGCTTGGTACTTAACATTTCACCAATACGTAATATATTTTTCTCATTTCGAGTCCATATACCAAGAGTTCCGCCCAACTGTACACTCTGCTCAAGTGCAACAGCTCTGTGAAGAGAAGCCTTCTGCTCAAGTTGTGGTGCGACAAATTGTTCTAATATAGCAATAAATAAGACAAGGATTATTCCGACTACAAGTGGGGCAAGGCTTAACCGAATTGGAGAAATACCCGCCACTCGTAATGCAGTTAGCTCTAAATTAATGGCTAAGCGTCCTAGTGCGATTACATTACCTAATAATGCAATGAACGGAGTAAGTTGAATAAACCTACGTGGCAACATTAGTGCAGTATGTAAAAATGCGTCCTTGACGCTGTATATTCCTTTGCCCCCATATGTCACTTTGCCCACATCATCAAGCTGTCCTAACAGATCCAAAAAACCAAATAACGGCAGAAGTACTGCTGTAGCAATACACAAACCAATCAAAACCTGAGAAGCAAGATATCTATTTATTATTAATATCATTTAGATTGAGATGACCGTCTCCAGAAATCAGGGAAAAGCAAACTGAGTGAAACGATAAACATCAATATGTATAGCCACCAAACTCCCGGTATGATACCTATAGTTCCCTGCTCTACCCAGGTTTGGGCCAGTCCACTCAGAATATAATAGATTGCAAAAACAAGAGCTGCGATAAAAAAGACTTTCTCTCCTCCCTTCCTCCTAGGTGAGGTTCGACTAAAAGGGATGGCAATCAAAGCCAGCAAGATTGTAGCTATAGGGCGAGAAAGACGCCATTGAAGTTCTGCAACTTCACGTGGTTTACTAGAGTCCATCAATACTACGGTAGCAGCTGATTTTCGCTTATAATCCAATTCTTTGTCTTTATCAGTAAAGTACACTAGTTTCTCAAAATGAGTGACAGTATCTTTAGTTGAAATGTGCGCAAGGCGATAAATATGACCATTGAACAAATGTATTTGAGGTCGTTGACCTCGGGCTGGTTTCTGTTGTCTTCCCTCTTTGGCAACTAAAATTTCACTTCCGTTAACTCCATTTATGTAGTGAAATACATTCCTCATTTGCTTACCAGATTCATCCTTAGAATCAATATAAACAACTCTGCCACTTTTTTCGCTCCCGTAAAAACGTCCAGCTTGGAATCTATCTGTATTTAACTCAGCTTCTGCTTGTGCATTTAAAATATAACTTTCTTCATAGGCCCAAGGACGAACAAAAATAGAAAGTGCACCACTAATTATCCCAACCGGGATAGCGATTAATAGCACAGAAAATATTATTCGATGCTCACTAACGCCTGCAGCACGTAATACATTAATTTCTTGATCCCTATTCATTCTACCAAGACCAATAATTACTGAAATATAAAGAGCGATTGGCACAAGCACTTCTAAGGCGATTAAAGTCTTTAGTAGCACTAACTTCAGCATAACAGCAATTCCAAGCGACTCTGTCACAGCTCCAGCAATTAGATTGGCGCTACTTAAACCAGAAAATAACCCAACCAGAATTACAATAACTACTGTGAACGGTATCAATAGCTCACGCGTGATATATTTCTCAAGTATTTTCACAGATTCTCTCTTGCAAACCTTAGAATTGATTCAAATTGCTACATAATTGCTACATAGTAGGACGGCACGAAGTTCCATTTTTATCAAACGCTGGAGATATTGCTTCCTCCTCCAAAATAGATTCAACAAGCGCTATATCCTCCGCCTTATCTACATCAACGCCTGCCTCAGCATAAGGAATAATAACTGCACGTGACTTAACACCGGCTTTAGCCGATACAGCATTTAGTGCCTGATTAAGTGTTGATATCCTAAGTAAATATAACAAAATAGCTATTGGGCCCAGTATTTCCCCAACTAATCTCCAGGGATGTTTACGCAAATCTTCGGCACGCCTCCAGAATGAAACTAAATTACGACCACGATGATTAAGAAAAGAATAGAGATTACAGCCACAAAAGTTTCCATCACGAAGCCTTATCACGGTACGCTTAGTTCCCGGAAATGTATCTTTAATTGTTTCATATTTAACTAATCCGACAGTAGCATCAAAGTCTGACTTACTAGATTCACCTAGAAAATACTGCACTATTTCTGGGGTCAATAATGCATGATCGGCCGTCGTTAATAATACTGGATCACTCTCGTCTATTTTCTTGAGCCCACTATTGGCACTACGACTAGGAGAATCCAAGTTTGGTACCCAGATAACTTCCCCGCCCCCTATCCGCTGTTGTAATTCTGGGCAGCTCGGATGTACAGACTCGGGGGGACCGCATAAAACAACCAACTTAATCAAACCACTTGCCTTAAGCGCATCTAGTACACGGATTATCATTGGTATCCCACGGATTGGAGTGAATGCTTTACAAGGTACGCCCGACTTAACAGCAACTGGATCGTTAGTTGTACGATCTGCAGCCAATACTATAGCAACAAATTTATCAGTTTTTTTCATTATGAAATTAAACCTAAAAAACTAGATTGATTTTTGAAAATATTTTTCATAAAGTTTTTTCATAAAGTCGATAGCGCTTATACAACCTACCACCGACTCTTTCTAGCATTTCAAGTATTGTTTTATTATCCTCTAGTATCCAGGACAGTTCCATTTCTCGAAACCCTTTAGAAAACCCGAATTTTCGTGGTGCGTCTATCACCATGAAGGCTAACGTGATACCCAAAGGAGTATTCTGAAATTGCTTCCGTACACCCATCAATGGAATCCGGCCTGTAGTAATTTCACCATATTTAAGCTTCTTAATCATGTGAATCCATCCAAATGGAAACAGACTTCCATCAAGCTTAGGAAATATTTCGTTCAAATTAGGTAGCCCTATTAAAAAGGCTGCAGGAACACCATCAACTTCAGCAATCTGAATATATTCATCCTTAAGAAGTAAACGAAATGTATTCCCAAGATCAGAGAACTCTGCCTCAGTAAATGGAACAAAGCCCCAGTTCTCAGACCATGCATCGTTGAAAATATCACGTAACATCTCTATTTCTTCTTTAAACTTATTCCGACGTAATGGCCTCAAATGTATTCGATTGGAAAACTTCTCCACCAATAATTGCATAACCCTAGGAGCTTCAAAATCCAATTTTATCCAATACGCAAGAAGATCTTTCAAGGGCTGATAGCCCTGCTCTTCAATTAAGCGGCCATACCATTTAGGTGAATGTGGCATCATAACCGTTGGTGGTGTATCAAAGCCCTCTACAAGGACACCACATTCTTGATTGATGGATAAATTAAACGGCCCACTCACATGCTTGGTATTTCTTTCAGCAAGCCACGTCTCTGCAGTATATGTAAGTGCTGCGAATACCTCTGTATCATTTATGCTTTCTAACAAACCAAAATGCCCGGTATCTTCACCATAACGTTGACGATGAAGTTGATCAATCTGGGCACTAATCCTCCCAACTGGTAGATTGTTCCGATATGCTATCCAAGCTTGCCATTCAGCATGTTTAAAGAATGGATTAAATTTAGAAAAATGTAGGCGCCTCTCTAATCGTAACGGAGGCACCCACATAGGGTCATCAGCGTAAATATGCCATGGAATATCAATAAATGTTTTCATTTCATGGCGACTTGAAACTGGATGTATAGTTATCCCTGCTGATATAGGTAGATTAGATTTTTCATTCATAATATGAAATGGGTAAAAAATTATTTTGAGTATTCAGAATACTAATCATCAAGACTTCAACAAAACAGCTCGACTGTGCTTGAATAAAAATTTTGGATATAATAAAAAATGTCTCTGGTAGCATCAATGGAGCCAACAAAATTTTCCTTTAGCATTTTATTTTACTGTGGAGAGTAACTATGAGCATGATGAGTGAATTCAAAGAGTTTGCAATAAAAGGAAATGCGGTTGACATGGCAGTTGGTATTGTTGTTGGAGCTGCATTTGGTAAAATTGTTTCTTCTTTTGTCAGTGATGTAATCATGCCGCCAGTTGGTCTACTAATTGGGGGAGTGGACTTTAACAAACTTGCCTTCACCTTGAAGGAAGCATCAGGTGACGTTGCCGCTGTAGCTATTTCTTATGGCAAGTTTATTCAAACAGTCCTTGATTTTGTAATTATAGCATTCGTTATATTTATGGTAGTAAAAGCAATTAACTCCCAAAAACGAAAACAAGAGGAAGTCGCACCGCCCCCACCTGCGCCTTCAAAAGAAGAATTATTACTTTCTGATATACGAGACATACTTCAGCAAAAACAATAGATTTATGATTTAAAATCCAAGATTTTTTGTTAATGTACTTGTATGGAATTTAAGAAAGACGCTGGACTTTTACAAAATTCAGCGAATAAATGTTCTGATAACCTAAGTTTAAATATTTAGAATGCGAAGTTAGTAGGCCATATAAGTTCATTGTTCTACAGGCTACAGATAAAATATAATGTTAGAAACAAAAATTTAGATTTAAGCAATAATATTTTACAAAAGAGGCTAGCTAATTATGGGCGACCCAGAATTTAATTTATTAATCTCTGTGCTTCTTATTCCTGTTGTTATATGGATTCATGTTTGGGTTAGAAAACGCAGGATTAGCAGGCGAAATAAATCAGGGCAAGAAGAGTATGGAAGCTTAGGCTCAACACTTATATCAACCCTTGGAGAAGGTGTGGCCGTTCTTTCAAGTTTGATTCTAATAATTTGGATCGCAGGATCTATTTTGAGATATCTTTTCCCCGCTATGTTTGGCTCGCCCCTGTAAATAATATTGCCTCTAAATAATGCTTAGGCTTATTCAATGTTAACTTGTTACTAAATTGAGGACAAAACTAAGGACAGACAAAACTCTCTAGTACTCACAGAATTAAACTACGGGCATATTTAACTAGCAATTGATTTTTTGGTATCTGATATTTTTGCTTTAGGCTTAATTGTTTTAGTTACAGATTCTAATTTTGTTTTTCTTGCTTTAGGCTTAGTCGTTTTAGTTACAGATTCTAATTTTGCTTTTCTGGGCTCAAATTCAAAACTTGTTTTTCCATCCTCCCCAGCTACTAGATAGGCTGAAAATGGCCTTCCTTTCCTAGAAATAAACTTGGATAGTAAATCTGTTTTACCATAGAGTAATAGCTTAACAACCTGTTCTCTTTCGATAGGTCGCTTAAGAATTATTTTTCCAGTTTTAAAATTACATGTACGAGTAGCGCCAACAGCCTTTTCACAAACATAACTCATGCTATGCTCAAATACCTTACCATCACACCTTAAACATTTTCCTAAAGGTTCTTGGCCAGAAAAGTTTATCTCTTCTGTATCCTCATCGTTGCTTTCACCAAAATCAAATTTCATTTCATACTCGTCTGTAAGCTTAATATTTGCATTAAATAATCTCCCCATTTTGCTGCGGAAACCCTGTAGCGGACCCACCTCATGTTTTGTAATCAGGTCTTCCATTTCATTCACCTCAAATTGCCTTCCTGCAAGAATTTTCCATAGCGCAAAGTTACATTTTTTACATTGGAATTTCTTGTAAGTCTCCTGTATGACACCCCCACATTTAGGGCAGGGTGAATTAAGTGTAGAGAAATCCCCACTTATTGTTTCGCCGCGATGACTTTTTGCCTGTTCCACCATATGACGAGTCATATCAGCAATTTCTTTCATAAAAGACTCACGCTCAAGTTTACTCTGCTCAATCTGCCGTAGCTTAAATTCCCAGTTTCCGGTCAATTCAGGCGACGTAAGTTCGGATACTTTCAATCCGCGTAAAAGTATAATCAAGGAAAATGCCTTAGCAGTAGGATGTAATTCTCGACTCACACGCTGCAAGTAATTCTCTAGAACCAACCCCTCAATGATCGAAGCACGCGTAGCAGGCGTACCTAACCCTTTTGCACTCATAGCTTCACGCAACTCCTCATCTTCCACCAATTTACCCGCACTCTCCATAGCCGATAACAAAGTAGCTTCATTAAATCTTGCTGGTGGTCGAGTTTGGTTCATAGTGACTTTTACTTTATCTGCAAGAACATTCTCACCCTGCTTAACAGCTACTAAAGTTGAGTCATTAACCATTCCGTTATTTTGTACTTCGCGCCCATAGATAGCCTGCCACCCAGAACTAACCATTACTTTACCTTCAGTTTTAAATGCCTCACTCTCAACTCTTGTAATACGGGTGGTTACAAGAAATTCAGCAGCCGGATAAAAGATTGCTAGAAAACGTTTAGTAACTAAATCATAAAGTTTCTCTTCAGCATCATTAAGATTCTTAGGTGCAAGTGAGGTTGGAATAATGGCAAAATGGTCTGATATTTTAGAATTGTTAAAAATACGCTTATTCGATTTGACTCTTTCCTCCTTTAAAATTTTCTTTGCAAACATGCCATATTGTGAAGATTTAAGTGATTCTAGGGTATCTCTCACAGTTGAAATGTAATCCTCTGGTAATGCACGTGAATCAGTACGTGGATATGTCAACACCTTATGTTTTTCATATAAAGCCTGAGCAAGTCCAAGTGTTACTTTTGCCGAAAAACCAAAGCGTCCATTAGCATCACGTTGTAAACTAGTAAGGTCATATAACTGTGGACAGATTTCCGTGGTAGGTTTGCTCTCTTCGCTGACCACGCCAGATTTACCTTGACATTTCTTACAGATTGACTCGGCCTTCTCTTGATCCCACACACGTTCAGCTTTTTGTTCACTGTCTTGCTTATTTTTTTTGAATGTTTCATCAAACCAACGTCCACTATAGCCACCATCTTTCGCAGCAAAATTACCATGTATCTCCCAGTAGCTACGCGGGACAAACTTTTTGATTGTTTCTTCACGTTCAATCAGAATTGCTAAAGTGGGTGTCTGTACCCGTCCCACAGTAGTTTTATGAAACCCACCCTCCTGGGAATTGAACGCGGTCATCGCACGAGTACCATTGATACCAACCAACCAGTCTGCTTCAGATCTACTAATAGCAGCCTTCGCTAGAGACTGTACGGCAGTATCATCAAGCAATTTTGTAAAACCATCCCTGATCGAAGTAGGTGTCATAGATTGCAGCCATAAACGTTTGATTGGTTTCTTTGTACCAACATAACGTGTAATGTAATGAAAAATGAGTTCGCCTTCCCGTCCTGCATCACAGGCATTAATAAGCCCGTCTACATCCTTACGCTTAATGAGTTTTGTTAAAAGCTTCAATCGTGGCTTAGTTTTTTCAATTGGATTGAGATCGAAGTGAGGCGGTATTACGGGTAAATTTGTAAAACTCCATTTACCTCGCTTGACTTCAAATTTTTCCGGTACTACTAGTTCAAGTAAATGGCCTATAGCCGATGACAACACATATTCCTCGTTCTCAAAGTAGTCGGTGTGTTTGGTGAAACCACCTAAGGACCGCGCAATATCGGTAGCGACGGATGGCTTTTCAGCTATGATTAAGGTTTTACCCATGAGACTCCTGTAAATATCTGCAAATTATCAACAACAGCTTTTAAAAGAGCGGCGGCCAGTTACCGCGATAAAAGATATGTGATAAAAACCATTTGAATAAAAAGATGAGATATGACCACTTGTAAATTAATCTCTCTACAGTGATTCAACCTAGTGCTTTAACTGAAATTCAAGATTATTTTTTAGTTCTAATATAATTTGTAGATCCCTCAAGATAATTTGAGTTGCTAAACTATTCTTACATTATTAAATCCTATCGTAACCGCTTTGATCTAGCTGAAACTATCGATCTGCAGCTAAACCATAAAATTTATACGTTAACAGCATGGCGGATACCGTTTCTTCCGTCAAGTTATTACATAAATACAGTAGGCCACCCGCCAACCACTCCTTATTCATGATTACTGCATCACAATGAGTCATTTAAAAAATGATTATTTATATTGTTAACATTCTCTAGTGTCAACTGAAAACGGCAATTCAGGCTGTAAAAACCAGGTACTGTTTAGCAGCTTACTATTATTTTATAGTATATATGAGTCTTATACATTGACGAACGAATTAAAACCAGAGCGCGAATAGAAGGGCAAGGAATGCCAATATCCTGGAATTTGCTAATAGTATGAGAAATATTACGGGGTTTGCACTGTATCAAGAATTCGAATTGGTTGTGTAGTTTGCATCACCAGTGCATAAGATAACTTTTCAAATACCCGGAAAATAAATACTAGACCAGCACGCTCTTCAGGCAACACTATGGTTTCCTGTATGGCCGGGCCATTAACTATGGTTTCATATTCGTAACTACGAGTAACATCATGTGAATCATCACTTGTTTGGGAATAATTCGTTTTATAGATGGCTAATACATTACCTATTTCCAGCCCATCATTTGCGCCTTTACTCAGAACAACAATAGTATTTTTGCCAATTTCCGTAACACCACCATAGACTGAAATGATGCGTCCCTTAATATCCTTGTCCGGAGCATGTGGAACATAGTTAGTAAACATTGGAGGGGGAGCTAAAACTAACCGATCACCTTTGAATATTTCCTGTTTAGAATTAACAATAGAAATGGTACTAATGTCATCAAACTTCTCTACTTTTGCATCTCCTAAATAAACAGCCTCATAACCTAGAATTTCGCCAGAACGTGACCACGAGTCATAAAGGTGCGAAAAGTTATCTTTATCGGTAAGAAGCAAAAAATCCGCCACCCATGCATACTGATCGGACCATATTGTGTCTGTATCTTGATCAGGATCTCTTAGAGGCTTTCCTGGGCGAAAAATTTGCCACGACGGACCTTTGTCTTTTGGCATGTTCTCAGCATAAACGAGATCACCTGGACTCAATACCATACGGTTGTCACTAGTACCAAGTACTAGTGGGGCATTCTCGAGACCGTTTCTATCGATCACCAGGGGCTGACTTAAGAAAGGCTCAATTGCTGCAACTGGGATACTTGGAATAGCCCCGGATTCAGTTTTCTCTACTCCCACAAGAGGGGACAATCTCTCTTCCATAGTCTCATCCACTCCCAGAAGAGGGGTAACGTTCTCGCCTTTAATTAGCCGCAATCTTTTCCCGTCAGGTGTATTTTCAAGAACAATAAGATCTCCTGGATAAATCTTGTGGGGATTTTTTATTTCTTCCTCATTTAATCCCCAGACTTCCGGCCAGCGCCAGGGATCCTTCAAGAATCGCGAAGCAATACCCCAAAGTGTATCGCCAGGAACAACAACATAACGATCAGGAATATTACTATGAAGCTCAATATTGGCAGCATTAGCTGATGACCCACATAGAAAACCCATGAGTAAAATCATGGATATAATAGAATTACGCATGAAAATCCTCAGTCACTGAAAAAGCCCAGTTTCTTGGGCGCAGTACTATAAAATGACACATGGATTAACTATCGGCAAAATATATAAAAAAAATAGGTTAATATGAGCTAAATTTTGTATTTAATTTATTAAATATAGGCTTAAATAAGCCCACCTTTATGGCTCTATTGAGAATATTGCAATACCCGGATGAACGGCTACATACTGTAGCAGCTAAAGTGTCTGAAGTAACAGATGAAGTTCGTGCTCTGGTACACAACATGGCAGATACAATGTACGCTGCTCCTGGAATTGGCCTGGCAGCTACACAGGTAGATGTGCATCAATGTGTAATTGTAATTGACACATCAGACACTCATGACCAGTTACTCGTATTAATCAACCCAGAAATTACCGCGTCTGCTGGTGAATCAGACTATGAAGAAGGCTGTCTGTCAGTGCCTGGAATATTTGAGAAAGTTCGTCGGGCTGAGTATATTACAGTTAAGGCACTGAATATTAATGGAGATCCTTTTGTGCTAGATGCTGAAGGATTGCTAGCAGTATGCATTCAGCATGAGATGGATCACTTAATAGGAAAAGTATTTGTTGAGTACCTATCACGATTAAAACAAACAAGACTTCGTGCAAAATTAAAAAAACAACAACGAACTGTGATGTAACTAATAATCTATATACTGATATACCCAAGATCAATTGGGCTACTTTCATGATAATTCACGGTTTATGTAGGTGTCAGGCGTAAATTAAGATGCCTATCAGTATATAAATTAGCCAAACATGAAAATCATTTTTGCCGGCACACCGATATTTGCTGCCCATGCCCTTGAGACACTAATAAATTCAGGGTATGAAATTGCTCTTGTCCTGACTCAGCCTGACCGTCCTGCTGGACGAGGCATGAAATTAAAGTTTAGTGCAGTAAAATTACTAGCACAAAAGTATGAGCTTACTCTACTGCAACCACATTCATTAAATCAATCTGAAGTATATACACAGCTAAAAACTATCGGCGCAGATGTAATGGTGGTTGCGGCTTATGGGCTGATCTTACCCGCAAAAGTATTGAGTATTCCGCGCCTTGGATGCCTCAACATTCATGCTTCCTTGTTGCCACATTGGCGTGGTGCCGCACCAATTCAGCGAGCAATTTTGGCTGGCGAACAAGAAACCGGCATTACCATCATGCAAATGGATCAAGGTCTAGATACTGGCGACATACTAATGCAACGAAGTATTCCTATCGCACATAATGATACAACTAAGACTCTGTACGACAAGCTTACTAAACTAGGAGCACATTGCATTATAGAAACACTTAATCTCTTATCAAATGGAAGCCTTACGGTAACCCCACAAAATGATGCGAAAGCAAGCTATGCACCAAAACTTAATAAAAAGGAAGCGGAAATAGACTGGCGATTGAGTGCGGATAAAATTAGTCGTTCTGTACGAGCATTCAATCCATATCCTGGCGCATACTCTGTAATACATGGGTTTCCTTTAAAAATATTACAATCGAGAGTAACAAGCAGCACTACAGGCAATCCAGGTGAGATTCTTTCAACAGGACAAGAAGGCATAACTGTAGCATGTGGTAATGGAACTTTAGTGATTGAAGTCGTACAAAAGTCTGGTGGAAAAAAGATAACTGCAATGGAATTTCTATCAGGGCTTTCATTGCAGCCTGGCGACTGCTTTACGGTACCAGAATGATTAAGATTCAGTGCTTAGCAGCACGCACAGTTGGTAAGGTACTAACTGGTGCAAGCCTAACTACCACGTTGCAGGAGTTGTGGAATAAACATACTACCCTTTCTGATCAACAACGCGGAGCTATTCAGGATATAAGCTATGGTGTGTTACGCTTTTATGGACAACTTGATGCTTTACTAAGAATATTAGTAAACAAACCACTGAAAGACCAAGACTTGTACTATCTATTGCTAGTTGGCTTATACCAATTGCAATATAGCAGAAGCTCTGCTTATGCAATAGTTGATCATGCTGTGACAGCATCTTTGCGCCTAAATTGCGGAAGGGGAGCACAAGGATTAATCAATGCAGTGTTACGTGGTTTCATGCGCCAGCGCAAAACTCTACTGAAATCAATATCTGAAAATGAAGTAGGACAATATTCTCATCCACAATGGTGGATAGACAAACTCCGTGTTGAATATCCCCAGAACTATAAAAAAATACTAGAAACAAATAATCAGCACCCTATAATGTCATTACGAGTGAATCAACATAAAATTAGTGTGTTGAAATATCAGGAACAGCTTAATAAATGCGGTATTAGCTCACAGATAATATGGAACAAAGCACTCAAGCTCGAACAACCAGTAACCGTGAAAAAACTACCAGGATTTTCTCAGGGACTAGTCTCGGTACAAGATGCGGGAGCACAATTAGCCGCTATTTTTTTGGACATACACGATGGAATGCATATACTAGATGCTTGTGCAGCTCCTGGTGGTAAAAGCGGACATCTCCTAGAGTTAGCAGACGTAGAATTAACCGCGCTTGACAATGACCCAAAACGACTTGCTCTCGTAACACAAAATCTTGAACGCCTAGCATTTGATAAATATCATGTTATCTGTGGTAATGCGACAAATCCATCAGAGTGGTGGGATGGTAAATTGTTCGATAGAATTTTGGTGGATGCTCCATGCTCTGCTTCTGGAGTGGTACGACGTCATCCTGATATCAAATGGCTGCGTCGTGAGAGTGACCTCGCTCGATTTGTCGAAATTCAGCAGAAAATTCTCAATGCTTTATGGCAGACACTGTCAAGAGATGGTAAATTGCTCTATGTTACCTGCTCGATATTTATTGAAGAAAATAAGCAGCAGGTAAAAGATTTTTTGCATCATCATTCAGATGCCCGTAATTTACCTCTACCTAAGAGAAAATTACTTGACGACGGACAACTGCTGCCGGATTCTCAGCATGATGGTTTCTTTTATACCCTGTTACACAAAGTTTGACCCTATTGAACAATTGTTACGTACAATCGTAACAATGTTGCTGGCCGCAGCACTATTGTCACCCTTTGCTGCTCGCGCAGAAGACATACAAATAAAGTTTGTTGAAATAGATGCAATAGACGAGGGCTATCAATTTAACGCTGATTTTGAAATAGTCTTGAACCCTATTTTGGAAAAAGCGCTCAAAAAAGGCATTGTACTTTACTTTGTAACTGATTTTAAACTACTTAGTCCGCGCTGGTATTGGTTAGATAAGATAGTTGCTCGGAATAAACAACGTGATGCATTAAGTTATTATGCGCTTACACGCCAATACCGTTTAAGTGGCGGGGCATTATTGCAAAAACAAAGTTTCAGCACTTTAAAGGAAGCACTACGAATATTAAGCCGTGTGCGCAATCGTCCAATCATCGCGACCTCCGAATTAAAAAAAGAAACAGAATATATAGCTAAGCTGCATATGCGACTAGATTTATCGCGATTACCAAAACCTTTTCAGGTAGAAGCCCTTGGCTCTAAAGAGTGGAACATAAGCTCTGATAGGATGCAATGGAAGATAACACTTCCTTCGCAGAGGCTTATTCTAGTGGATAAACCATGAAATATATCATTATTATAGGCGTCGGTTTAAGCGCAATAATGTTATTTCTGCTAGCGATTGCAGGAGCTGATACTGATTTCTTTGAGCGGAAGTATCAACTTCTAATTCAGCTAAATGTCGGTTTCGTGCTATTTCTCATGGCGCTAGTAGGGTATCTGTTGTGGAGACTTAGACGTAGGCTTAAAACAGGAGTATTGGGCTCAAGACTAGCGTTACGTCTATTGTTAATTTTCTCTCTGATGGCAGTTCTTCCAGGTGTATTAGTGTATAGCGCATCAGTACAATTCCTCGGAAAAAGTATCGAATCCTGGTTTGACGTTAAGGTAGACCAAGCATTAGAAGGAAGTTTAAGTATTGGGCGTACCATGCTAGACAACCGATTGGAGGAATTGCGGAAGAAAGCTCAAGTTACTGCCCTAACTCTATCTGGACAATCTGCTATACCACTTCCAGAACTAAACCAACTTCTAGATGAATCACAGGTACAAGAAGCAACTCTATTTAACGAAGATGGGAAGGTAATCGCTTTTTCTGATACTGAGGGTATGGAATTGCCGGATATGCCAAGTGCGGCGGTAATGCGCCAGGTAAGAATGCAAAAGGCATACAGTGCCGTTGAATCCATTTCAGGAAAAGGTTTGTATTTGCGAGTAGTTGAACCAGTTCCTGTCAATGTCCTGAATCTGGAAGGAGATATCCGCATCTTGCAATTGTTACAACCAGTACCAAAGAAGCTTGCTGAAGACGCGGAGATCGTTCAGGCAATTTATCGTGATTATGAGGAATTGTCGCTATCACGCCAGGGATTGAAGGGGCTCTATGGAATAACTTTAACACTGGTCCTTCTGCTCTCACTTTTTTCTGCGCTAGCTGCAGCGTTCCTCATCAGTGAACGGCTCAGCAAACCACTAGGCCTGGTAGCAGCAGGCACTCGTGCAGTAGCTCAGGGTGACTTCAGTAGGCGTCTCCCGATACAAAGCCGGGATGAACTGGGAGTTCTGACCGAGTCCTTCAACCTTATGACCCAACAGTTAGAAGAAGCTCGTACTGCCGCACAACATAATCAACAAGAAGTAGAAAGTGCTAGGGCCTACCTAGAAAGTATACTTGCAAATCTTTCATCTGGAGTCCTAGTATTCGATGAAAGCTTACGCTTACAAACTACAAATCTTAGTGCCGAATATATTCTGAAAGTACCATTGGCTAGTCTTGAAGGATTCACAATGGAAGAGTGTACTAAGCGAGAACCCCAGCTCCACGCTTTAGAAATTGGAATACGAGAGGGATTTCAGTCTGGAAAAACGGGCGAGTGGCAACGACAAGTAGAGCGTCCGGGAAATGGTACAAACCAGGTGTTGTTGCTACGTGGAACACGTCTTCCGCATGTTTCGGGAGGAGGAGGTGTAGTGGTATTTGATGACATTACTAATTTATTACAAGCACAACGTACGGCTGCATGGGGTGAAGTAGCTCGCCGTCTGGCCCATGAAATTAAGAATCCACTTACACCGATACAACTTTCTGCTGAGCGTGTTCAAGAAAAACTTGCTGAAAAACTTGTACCACAGGATGCTGAGATACTGAAGCGGTCTACTGAAACAATCGTGAATCAAGTAGAAGCACTAAAAAAAATGGTCAATGAATTTAGCGAATATGCGCGTGCTCCAAAATTAGAATTGCGCTTATTAGATCTCAATAAACTGGTAAAGGAAGTGCTGGCATTATATGAAACTACTAGTGCAGAGGAAGGGTTACACTCACGTATACACTTAGCCTTATCTCCTGGATTGCCGCCAATAAGAGGAGACTCAACCAGGCTACGACAAGTAATTCACAATCTTTTACAAAATGCTCAAGATACCTTGACTGATACAGCTGAGCCCATTATTACGGTTTCCACGGAATTGGTACAAGATGGTATTCGGCTCAGTCTAAGTGACAATGGCAAGGGATTCCCTGATCATGTTAGAACACATGCATTTGAGCCTTATGTAACTACAAAACTTAAGGGCACTGGTCTTGGACTTCCCATCGTAAAAAAAATCGTAGAAGAACACAATGGCATGATCCAGATTGAAAACATCCGCCCCCATGGGGCCCTCGTTACCATTACTCTACCAGTTGCATCCAGTGATAACTCAAAGAGTTTTAACCATGAAATCGCCTGATAATAATCAACCAACCTTAAAGCAAAGGAGTTAATTTTATAAATATGGCCAATAATACAATACTTATTGTTGATGATGAAATTGGCATACGTGAACTACTATCTGAGATCTTGCGCGACGAGGGTTACCAGGTTGTATTAGCAGAAAACGCTGAACAAGCACGTATATCGCGAAATAAATCACGCCCTGATATGGTATTACTAGATATCTGGATGCCCGATACTGACGGCGTCACTCTACTGAAAGAATGGGCGAGTAATGGGCTACTTACCATGCCCGTAGTAGTAATGTCAGGACACGGTACTATTGCCACTGCAGTGGAAGCTACGCGTATTGGCGCATTCGGATATCTAGAAAAGCCTATACCATTACAAATGTTACTAAGTACCGTAGGACATGCTTTACGAGGCAGTCAAAGCAAACCTTCTTCCACTCTTTCTCTTGCTAGTTTGGGAAAAGGGCCGTTGATAACAGACCTAAAAAAAAGACTAGAACAAATTGCTAATCTTAAAACACCATTGCTACTTACTGGCGAACAAGGATCAGGGGCTGAACTATGCGCACGTTTTCTCCATCGCTTAAACACACCCTGGGTAGAGCCAGATACTTATACCTCTCTTGCAAATACTCCATTTGAATTACTTGAACAGGCGAGAGACGGACTATTGTTTCTTAAAGAAGTAGGTAGCTTAAGTAAGCTAGAGCAAAAAGGTTTACTGCAAATACTTGGGAAATTGGACAAGTATAATGTTCGGATTGTTTGTGTTTCATCATTACAGTTGGCAGAATTAACATCGCAAGGTAACTACGACCCGAAATTATATGAAACTTTAAGTGGTCTCTGCATAAATGTCCCTGCTTTAAGGGCACATCGAGAGGACGTTCCTGAGCTCGCCAATCAGATCCTCTCGCACTGCATTGAATCGGGTGAAGCATCTTTACAGCAGTTCAATACGGCTGCTCTAAATGCCTTGCGCAATTATGACTGGCCCGGAAACCTCATGCAGCTCACAGGAACAGTACGTTCTTTAGCATTAACAGGCACTAGCGAAGAAATTTCGGTCGAAGATGTAAAGAAAATACTGGCAACGCCAACACCAATGCAATCTGTTCCAAGCATCCCTCTTAACATTCCTTTGCGAGAAGCCCGTGATTTATTTGAAAAAACTTATTTCGAGCAATTGATAGACCATGAAGGTGGTAATATGACCCGGGTAGCAGAACGCGCGGGGCTAGAACGTACACACCTTTATCGAAAACTAAAACTATTAGGCATAAGGCTACGAAGCCACTGATATTGTAAAAATTACCAAAAGTTTATCGTGGTTGTCTGGCTTCGCTTCTTAAGCGATAATAAGACTTTTACTCAATAATTTAGCAACGCTGTTAATATCGTCACACTGCTAGCGCAGGCGTGTAGTGTATGTTTTTTTATTTCTTTATCTACTTGTTAAATAAGGGAGTTTTTGTCCATGGGAACAGGAACATTTAAAGATTTTGACCCGCCAGTGTTCAAGAATCTAACCAGCGCTGTTCGTGCACTGGCAATGGATGCCGTGCAAAAAGCTAAATCTGGGCACCCTGGCATGCCTATGGGTATGGCTGAAATTGCTGAAGTTCTATGGATTCATCATCTGCGTCATAATCCAGCTAATCCCATGTGGGCTGATCGAGATCGATTTGTATTGTCGAATGGGCATGGCTCAATGTTAATTTATGCCCTCCTACATCTAACTGGTTATGACTTGCCAATAGAAGAAATTAAACGCTTCCGGCAACTTCACTCCAAAACCCCTGGTCATCCGGAATATGGCTACACACCTGGGATTGAAACTACTACTGGTCCATTAGGTCAAGGCATAACAAACGCAGTAGGAATGGCTTTAGCTGAAAAAATTCTGGCTGATGAGTTTAATCGTCCTGGCTTTGATATCGTAAATCATTACAGCTACACTTTCCTTGGTGATGGCTGCCTAATGGAAGGAATCTCTCATGAAGCTTGTTCATTGGCGGGAACCTTGGGGCTCGGCAAGCTAATCTGCTTTTATGACGACAATGGTATCTCCATAGATGGCCATGTGGAAGGCTGGTTTAGTGACGATACACCTAAGCGTTTTGAAGCTTATGGCTGGCACGTAGTGCCTAACATCAATGGACACGACCCAGTAGCTATAGAATCAGCAATTGAAGCGGCTAAGCAAGCCAATGGGAAACCTTCTATGATATGCTGTAAAACTGTAATTGGTATGGGCTCTCCCAACAAAGCAGGTACACATGAGGTCCACGGTGCGGCACTGGGTGACGTAGAAGTTGCTGCTACACGCCCACACATTGGCTGGGACCACTTGCCGTTTGAGATACCCAAGGAAATCTACGACATGTGGGATAGTCGCGCCAAAGGTATGAAACTAGAAACAGAGTGGAATCAAAAATTTGACGAATATTCCAAGCAGTATCCAAACGAAGCCGCTGATTTTAAACGCCGTATAGCAGGAGAGCTGCCAGCTAAATGGCACGAACATGTTGATAATTTTATTGGTTGTATCAATGAAAGAGAAGAAACCATAGCCAGTCGAAAAGCTTCACAAAATGCTATAGAGGGTTTGGCACCAATTTTACCAGAACTAATCGGAGGTTCTGCTGATCTGGCTGGATCTAACCTTACTTTGTGGTCTGGTTCTAAAGGTGTCAGTCAGAAAACAGGTGGTAATTATATTTATTATGGTGTGCGTGAATTCGGAATGAGCGCCATTATGAATGGATTATCACTACATGGTGGTTTCATTCCTTACGGTGCCACGTTCCTAATGTTCTCAGAATATGCCCGTAACGCATTACGAATGGCTGCTTTGATGAAAATTCGTAATTTATTTGTATTTACTCATGACTCTATTGGACTAGGTGAAGATGGACCTACACATCAGCCGGTAGAACAAACTGCAACACTACGTTATATCCCTAACATGGATGTATGGCGGCCTTGTGATTCGGTCGAATCAGCCGTAGCTTGGGCACGTGCAATTGAGCGTAAGGATGGCCCTTCAACACTTATATTTAGCCGTCAGAATCTACCATTCCAAAAAAGGAATGCCGCTGTAGTTAAATTGATCAGCAAAGGCGGTTATATTTTATCAGATGTCGCGGATAAAAAACCACATGCCATTATTATCGCTACTGGCTCGGAAGTTGGACTAGCAATGGATGCACAAAAGGCGCTGGCCGAAGCAAATATTCAGGTCCGAGTGGTTTCAATGCCATGTACCAACCTATTTGATAGACAAGACGCAGCATACCAGGAAAGTGTACTACCAAAGGGTGTTAAGCGTGTTGCAGTAGAAGCTGGCATCGCAGATTACTGGCACAAATATGTGGGTCTTGAAGGAGCAGTAGTTGGAATGACCACTTTTGGTGAATCTGCCCCTGCTGGTGACCTGTTTAAACACTTTGGCTTTACCGTAGAGAATGTAGCAAATACTGTAAAAAGTATAATCTAACCTAATAGAGTATTGGCACAAAAAACTTTGTTTTTGTGCCAATGTAGTTTCAACTTATTCATTCGAGGGGTTCAAACATGACAATTAAAGTCGGTATTAATGGGTTTGGTCGTATTGGGCGTATGGTATTTCGTGCTGCAGCTCAAGATTTTGAAGACATTGATGTCGTTGCTATTAACGATCTTCTCGAGCCTGATTATTTAGCTTACATGTTAACGCACGATTCTGTACATGGTCGCTTCAAAGGCGATGTTTCGATCGAAGGTAAAAATACTCTTGTTGTGAATGGCAAGAAAATACGCCTTACTGCTATCAAGGATCCTGCGGAACTTAAGTGGAATGAAGTAGGTGCTAAGATCATCATTGAATCCACTGGTCTATTCCTTACAAAAGACACTTGCATGAAGCACATCACTGCTGGCGCTGAGAAAGTTATTATGTCTGCTCCATCCAAAGATGACACTCCCATGTTTGTATGTGGTGTAAATGACAAAACCTATGCAGGGGAATCTATTATCTCTAACGCTTCTTGTACTACTAACTGTCTTGCCCCTATCGCTAAGGTGTTAAATGATACCTTTGGTATTAAACGAGGTCTGATGACTACAGTGCATGCCGCAACTGCAACTCAGAAAACCGTTGACGGGCCCTCCAATAAGGATTGGCGAGGTGGCAGGGGTATTCTCGAAAATATCATTCCTTCATCAACTGGTGCCGCCAAAGCCGTTGGAGTGGTAATCCCTGAATTAAACAAAAAACTAACTGGTATGGCTTTCCGTGTCCCCACTTCTGACGTCTCCGTTGTAGACCTCACTGTTGAACTGAATAAAGAAGCCAACTACGATGAAATCTGTGCAGCCATGAAAGCTGCTTCCGAGGGAGATATGAAAGGTGTGCTCGGCTATACCGATCAAAAAGTAGTTTCCACTGACTTTCGAGGTGAAAGCTGTATCTCTATCTTTGACGCAGATGCCGGCATGTCCCTGGACAAATCTTTTGTTAAAGTTGTTGCTTGGTATGACAACGAGTGGGGCTATTCCAGCAAGATTCTTGAAATGGTACGTGTTGCTGCCAAGTAATTTTATTTAGAAGTGAAATATAAAAATCTGATCTCTACTCAAGCCTTGCACATTCCGGAAATGAGAGGGGTAACTGATACCCCTAAAATTAATCTTTGAATTACAAGATATATATGGATCTGTTATGCCAGTCATAAAACTTACTGATCTTAGTCTCAAAAATAAACGTGTATTCATTCGTGCTGATCTCAATGTGCCAATCAAGGACGAAACGGTAACATCTGATGCACGTATCACCGCCTCTATGGCAACAATTGATTACTGCTTAAAGCAAGGCGCTAAAGTGATGGTGACCTCTCATCTTGGCCGTCCTGAAGAGGGCGTATGGTCTCCAGAAAATTCACTTAAACCGGTTGCTGACAATATCTCTGCGCGCCTTAACAAACCAGTGCGTTTAATCAAAGATTGGATAGATGGTGAATTTGAAGTTGAAGATGGTGAGCTAGTGGTATTGGAAAACTGTAGATTTAATAAAGGTGAAAAGAAAAATAATGATGAAACTGCACAAAAATATGCCAAGCTATGCGATGTATTTGTGATGGATGCTTTTGGTACCGCACACCGCGCACAGGCCTCAACTCATGGTATTGCAAAATATTCCTCTGTTGCATGCGCTGGCATCTTATTGACGGAAGAGCTAGAAGCGCTTACCAAAGCTTTATTAAATCCGATGCGGCCCATGGTAGCCATTGTCGGCGGTTCTAAAGTTTCAACTAAGTTAACAGTACTCGAGTCTTTGTCAGAAAAAGTAGATCAAATGGTAGTGGGTGGCGGCATTGCCAATACTTTTCTTAAGGCTACTGGTAAAAATGTTGGAAAATCCTTGTGCGAAGACGATCTAGTCTCTACCGCCAAAAATTTAATGGACAAAATGGCGAAACGAAATGCATCGATTCCTATCGCTGTAGATGTCGTGGTCGGAAAAAAATTCAGTGTGGATGAACCAGCAGTATTGAAGGATGCTAATTCAGTGTCTGATGAAGAGATGATCTTTGATATTGGCCCAAAGAGCGCACAAGAGCTAGCTGACATTATTATGAAAGCTGGAACTGTGGTTTGGAATGGCCCAGTTGGTGTGTTTGAATTTGATCAATTTGGGACTGGTACTAAAACCATAGCCATGGCCATCGCCAACACAAAAGCTTTTACTCTTGCAGGCGGTGGCGACACAATTGCTGCCATTCAAAAATATAACATCTATGACAAGATATCTTACATTTCAACTGCTGGCGGTGCTTTTCTGGAATTTCTGGAAGGCAAAAAATTACCCGCAGTAGAAATATTGGAAAAACGAGCTTGTTAATACATGTCCATTTTTCAACCTGCTACTAGAAGAATAAGAATATGACCACAAGAAAAATGCTAAGAAGGCTAAGAAGGACCAAAATTGTAGCCACTCTTGGTCCAGCATCTAGTGATTCAAAAATTCTGGAACAAATGATACAAGCAGGAGTTGATGTAGTGCGCATCAACTTTTCTCACGGCACTAAGGAAGAGCATATTGAAATCACTGAATTAACACGTTCGCTAGCACGATCTGCCGGGCATTCTGTAGGAGTACTTGCAGATTTGCAAGGGCCAAAAATTCGTATCGGAAAATTTGAGAATGGAAGCGTCATTCTAAAAACTGGTGATAAATTTGTGCTTGATACTGATTGTGATCTTGGTAATCAAGAACGAGTTGGACTCGATTATAAAGAACTACCGAATGATGTGGAATCTGGTGTAACTCTTATGCTAGATGATGGTCACATTGTATTAAGTATTTCTGAAGTCAAAAAAGGAAAAATATATTGTACGGTTGAACATGGTGGGAGACTTTCGAACAACAAAGGAATCAACCGTAAGGGCGGTGGACTTAGTAGTGCGCCTGCATTAACTAGAAAAGATATAGAAGATATCAAGACGGCTGCAGCGTTCAAAGCAGATTATCTTGCAGTATCTTTTCCGAGTTCTGGAGAAGATATAAATAAAGCACGTGAGCTGATGCGAGATGCCGGCGGTAAAAGCTTACTAATGGCAAAAATAGAGCGTACAGAAGCAATTTCAGCTTTGGATGATATTTTACAAGCCTCCGATGCCATTATGGTGGCACGCGGTGATCTTTCAGTTGAGGTTGGTGATGCAGCAGTGCCAGCCTTACAAAAAAAGATGATCCGCACTGCCAGAAATCGTAACAAACTGGTTGTAACTGCTACTCAGATGATGGAATCAATGGTTACGAGTCCAATTCCTACCCGAGCAGAAGTTTCTGACGTTGCCAATGCAGTACTAGATGGTACTGATGCAGTAATGCTATCCACAGAGTCTGCTTCGGGACAATACCCTGTAGAAGCAGTTGCGGCTATGGCTAGAGTATGCCTTGAAGCGGAAAAAGAATATCTAGTTAACCTCGACCTTAGAAGAATGCAAGGTGGCATGCCGGACACTATCGAAGAAGCAATTGCACGAGCTACAATGTTTACTGCAGGTGGTTTAAAAATTTCTGCTATTGCTGCTCTAACCCAAAGCGGATTGACAGCGTTGCTAATGTCGAGAAAAAGTTCCAATGTACCAATATTTGCGCTAAGTCCACAAGTGGATACCCGACGTAAAATGACTTTATTCCGTGGTGTTTATCCTGTGAACTTTGGGGGTGGACTGCGTGATCCAGAAATAATACTAAATTTAGCAGAAAATGAGTTGCTCAAGCGTGGCGTAGTAAAAAATGATGATCTCATCCTAATGACTATCGGTGAACCAGTAGGTAAAGCTGGCGGAACAAATACTATGAAGATTGTTAAAGTTGGAGAGCATATAAATAACTGAATAAACTGAAAATCGAAGTGTTGGGTTTAATTCATTGGATTTTCTTAGTCTTAAACTGTACTATTCCTTAACTTCGAATCATAGTTTCAGATTCTTTCTTGGAGGAAATTCAAATGGCACTCGTATCAATGAGACAACTTTTGGACCATGCGGCGGAAAATGGCTACGGCCTCCCCGCTTTTAACGTAAACAATTTAGAACAAATTCAGGCCATCATGCAGGCAGCTGATGAATGTAATAGTCCCGTAATAATGCAAGGATCTGCAGGTGCACGTAAATACGCTGGAGAAGCTTTTCTACGTCACCTAATCGCCGCAGCAGTGGAATCGTACCCTCATATTCCTGTGGTCATGCATCAAGATCATGGTGCCACCCCAGCTGTTTGTACCAACGCCATACGTAGCGGTTTCTCCAGTGTCATGATGGATGGCTCGCTGGAAGCCGATGCCAAAACGCCCTCATCCTACGAATATAACGTAGAAGTTACTGCTAAAGTAGTGGATATGGCCCATTCAGTTGGTGTTTCTGTTGAGGGAGAGTTGGGATGTTTAGGATCATTGGAGACCGGTATGGGCGACAAGGAAGATGGTCAGGGGGCAGAGGGCAAGCTAACCCATGACCAGTTGCTAACTGATCCAGAAGAAGCTGCTGATTTTGTTAAGAAATCTGGTGTTGATGCATTAGCAATCGCTATTGGCACCTCTCACGGCGCTTATAAGTTTACGCGTAAACCAACAGGAGATATTCTCGCTATCGAGCGCATTAAGGAAATCCACAAGCGAATTCCAAATACACACTTAGTTATGCATGGGTCTAGCTCCGTCCCACAAGAGTGGCTCGAAATTATCCGAGAATATGGTGGAGAAATGAAAGAAACCTACGGTGTACCAGTGAAAGAAATTCAGGAAGGTATTAAGCATGGTGTTCGTAAGGTTAACATTGATACTGATATCCGCCTTGCTATGACAGGCGCAGTTCGACGTCACTTGGCCAAAAACAAAAGTGAGTTTGATCCAAGAAAATTCCTGAAGGATGCAACCGCTGCTGCCAAAGATATCTGTAAAGCTCGCTTCGAGTCGTTCGGCTGTGCTGGCCAGGCAGATAAAATAAAACCTATTAAGTTAGAAAAAATGGCAGACAAATACGCCAAAGGGGAATTAAAAGCTATTATCAAATAAGATATTGAAAAAATAGAATTTAGGTGCAACAAGTGTTTTCTACTTAAATTCTATTTGAAATAACTTTCAGTTTAGAAATTTTCTGAATACTTTTCACTGTGATGGCGGTACATAACCTGGGGGGTTCTCTGCACCATCACCAAAAAAATGAGCCTCCATTTGTTCAGCTAAATATTTACGCGCTTTGATATTGGCAAGATTCAAGTGGTTCTCATTAACTAGCATGGTTTGATGTTTTATCCACCCGGCCCAAGCTTCTCTGGACACCTTCTCAAAAATACGCTTACCCAGTTCACCCGGATATGGTGGAAAATCTAGTCCTTCAGCTTCACGTCCAAGCTTGACACATTGAACCATTCTTACCATTAAATTCCCCTCCTGTTATAGTAATAAATGCAACTATTTTATTATGACTATTCCAATTAACTAAGTAAACTATCAATATCTCAAAAAACCCGAAATCTTTTATATTCTTAGCATGTGTGGCCCAACTAATTGTATTGATATTGAAAATAATTAAATATAGTGAAGAAAATAAAAGCAGGCCAACATCATACAAATTTTGTTATGAAAGAAATAGAAAACTCCTTACCCTTTGTACTTCGCACTAACTTCACGAATATCTACATAAAATTTGCTCTTACAAATAAATTAATAATCCCCCCACAAGGCTTGTAGTGCTGAAATCGCTGCAATCGCTGCACTTTCGGTTCTAAGAGTACGCTCGCCCAGTCGAAGTGGAATATATTCTGCAACCGAAACAGCTGCATTTTCTGCTGATGTGAATCCGCCTTCTGGTCCAACCAATAATGTTAACTTAGAAACAGATGATAGGTATGAAAAATCACGTAATCTTTTTTCTGCTATGGGCGAAAGCATAAAAAATAAATTCTGAGAAATGTCTTCACTTAAATTCTTTTGTGCGCGCATTTGTCCGTCAAGCCAGTCTGACAAAAGCATAGGTGGAAATACTCGAGGCAAACGATTTCTACCACACTGTTCACAAGCAGAAATGGCAATTTGTTGCCAGTGTCTTACTCGTTTCTCTGCACGCTCATTAGATAGTTTTACTAAACTTCGTTTTGTAGTTATGGGCTGTATGTCTCCAACACCTAACTCCACTGTTTTTCTTACAATCCAATCCATTTTCGCGTTAGCACATATACCTTGAACAAGGGAAATGTGAAAGGGTGACTCACGCTCAACATTAAGATATTCTTTTATTAAACATAAAGTACTTTTTTTATTTGTTCGTTCAACAGATGCTGTAAACTCTCCGCCTTTACCGTTGAACAAGGTAACTTTATTTCCTTGTTCAAGCCTCAATACATGTACCGCATGATGCATTGCGTTAGCAGGTAATTCGACAACCTGATCTACGTCAATCTTCTCTGGATAATAAAAACGCGGAAACATCATAGTTTTTCAAATAAAATGATATGTATTTTGCTCGTGATAATATAACAGCAATTCTTTAAAGTATTGTAGGAGAGATAATATGGCAAGCCTAGAAACACCTATTTGTGATTTTGGCTGGAAAGCGACAAATTTTAATTTGCCGGGAATTGATGGAAAACACTATGATTTAGAATCAGTAAAGGGTAAAAATGGATTGCTAATAATGTTTATTTGCAATCATTGTCCATACGTAAAAGCTGTGTTGGACCGCATCATTCGTGATGTGAAGGAACTTCATCAACACGGTATAGGAGCAATAGCCATTATGTCAAATGATCCATCAGATTACCCTGAGGATTCGATTGACAATATGATTTTAGTTGCAAAGAAATTTGATTTTCCATTCCCATATGTAATGGATGAATCTCAGCAAATTGCAAAGACTTATGGTGCTGTATGTACTCCAGATTTCTTTGGTTTTAACAATAAATTCGAATTACAATACCGTGGGCGCCTTGATGCTTCCCGTAAAGAAGCTGCTCCTATTGATGTGCGACGAGATCTTTTTGAGGGTATGCTTGAAATAGCAAAAACTGGCCAGGGGCCAAAGGAGCAGATACCTAGCATAGGTTGCTCGATCAAATGGCGAGCAGAAAATACATGCTAAAAACAGTTATTTCAATTGTAAAAAAGGTAGCAAAGCAGGAAATCATGCCACGATACTTGAAGGTGGTACGTCATCAGAAATCTGATGGAAGTTTGTGTACTGAGGCTGATATTGCTGCACAAGAGGCTCTATTAGGAGAATTATCAAAAGTTTATCCAGGTTCGGTTGTAAGCGAAGAAATGTCAAAAAAACAACAAACTGATCAATGGGTCACTGGTGAAGCTGGATTATGGTGTTTAGATCCAATAGATGGCACTACTAATTTTGTCAACGGCCTGCCTTACTTTGCTGTTTCCGTTGCACTGATGCGAAACGGTAGAAGTGTATTAGGTGTAGTTTATGATCCAGTTGCTGATGAGATGTTTTATGCTGAAAAAGGAAAAGGCGCTTATTTAAATGGTGAAAAGCTACCAATCAAAGAATACACTCCTACTCTAGGTGATGCTATGGCAAATGTAGATTTGAAGCGGCTTAGCGAGAAGTTAGGAACCGCTATTTCTACAGTCCCTCCTTTTTCTTCTCACCGCAATTATGGAGCATGTGCATTGGAATGGTGCTTCACTGCCGCCGGCCGTTTTGATATTTATTTACACGGCGGACAAAAGCTATGGGATTACGCTGCGGGCAGCTTAATTTTAGAAGAGGCAGGTGGATATATGTGTGGCTTTGACCAAGATGATTTCTGGGAAGAACCACTCTGGCAGCGCTCTATAATTGCTGCACTTAATCCTAGTTTGGGTATACAGTGGCGTAACTGGGTACGCCAGCATAGGTAACAAAGCACCATAGATACTCCCGCAAATCGGGGATAAAATAATAATATTTTTAGGGTGGGGTACTTAAGTGAAAATCATCATTCTGGGCGCAGGACGAGTCGGTACATCTGTGGCAGAAAACCTGGTAAGTGAAGCCAATGACATTACTTTGGTTGACGTTGCCTCAGATAAACTCGTATTACTACAAGATCACCTTGATTTACGTACAGTAGTAGGAAATGCGTCTCACCCATCTGTACTAATAAAAGCGGGCGCCAAAGACGCCGACCTGATACTTGCCGTAACTCAGAGCGATGAAACTAACTTGGTAGCATGCAAACTCGCAGCTACAATGTTTAACATTCCTACCAAAATTGCTCGTATTCACTCGGCAAATTTTCTTACCTACCCAGAAATCTTTTCGCCAGAAAATTTTGGTGTCGATTTTGTTATCTGTCCAGAACAGATTATGACTGATTACATCGAAAAACTGATCGAATTTCCGGAAGCCTTACAGGTGCTTGATTTTGCCAATGGGAAGGTGAGCCTAGTTGCTGTAAGAGCATTTCATGGCGGCCCTCTAGTTGGTCGGGAATTAGGAGAGTTACGTCAACATGTGCCTAATGTTGAAACACGTGTAGCGGCAATATTCCGCAAAGATCATTCCATTATCCCCGAGGGCAATACTGTGGTTGAAGCTGGAGATGAGGTATTTTTTCTTGCTGCAGCAAACGATATTCGAAGCGTGATGCGCGAACTAAGACGAATGGATAAGCCTGTCGAACGCGTAATGATCGCCGGTGGAGGCAATATAGGAAAACGGCTTGCCAATGCACTAGATAAGGCCCAAGAAAAAGATTATCAGGTCAAGCTAATTGAGTATGACAAACGAGTAAGTCAGCGTCTAGCAGCAGATTTACAACATACATTAGTTTTACATGGTGATGCTACCGATGAAGATTTATTAGAAAGTGAAAATATTGCTGAGATGGATATGTTTTGTGCGCTTACTAATGATGACGAGAATAATATTATGGCGGCTCTACTTGCAAAAAGCATGGGTGCGCGCAAAGTGATCGCACTTATCAACCGTGGTGTATATGTGGACCTTGTTCATAGTGGAAACATTGATATAGCCATTTCCCCAGCACAAGTTACCATTGGCTCGTTACTAGCACATGTACGCCGTGGCGATGTGGCAGTCGTGCATAGCCTACGACGAGGGGCAGCAGAAGCGCTTGAATTAGTCGCTCACGGGGACGCTAATTCATCAAACGTCGTAGGGCGTAAAGTGTCTGAAATAAAATTACCTAAGGGGGCGACCATAGGCGCCATCGTACGCGGTCTTTCAGCAACTGAAGGCAAAAAATGGATTAACGATAATGAAAAAAATACGCTTTCTGACAATAATACACAAGTATTAATTGCACATCATGACACTGTAATTGAAGCAGAAGATCATATTATAGTATTTGTGATAAACAAAAAACTGATTCAACGAGTTGAAAAATTGTTTCAGGTTGGTGTTGCCTTCCTGTAACAGGGTCTATTTATGAATCGACTTTTTGCAGTCATCAATGTACTTAGCATAGTAATCTTGATTTTTGGATTTACTCTTTTAGCACCACTTATACTATCACTTTGGTTAAATGATGGTACACAGCTTGTTTATTATAAGTCCGCCGCAATTACTATTTCCTCAGGTTTCTTGATATGGATAGCAACACGTAGCTATAAACGGGAGTTGCAAGTTCGCGACGGTTTTTTACTGGTGGTTCTGGTTTGGTCAGTGTTACCAGCATTTGCTACATTGCCATTACTATTACATATACCAAATCTGAGTTTTACAAAAGCATATTTTGAAGCTACTTCCGGACTAACAGCCAGCGGCGGTACAGTTCTTACGGGGCTTGATATGCTACCGCCTTCAATTAATCTATGGCGCACTGAAATGGTATGGATGGGAGGAATGGGATTGATTGTGCTGGCAGTAGCTATTTTGCCATTACTTGGTGTAGGTGGCAGGCAAATGTTCAAGGCAGAAACTCCTGGCCCAATGAAAGATACCAGGTTAACACCACGTATCGCAGAAACTGCTAAAGGCCTTTGGTTGGTCTATGCAGGAATAACCTTGGCTTGTGCCTCTGCTTACAAACTTGCAGGTATGACATGGTTAGATGCTGTGATGCATGCTTTTACTACCATTGGACTTGGTGGGTTTTCTTCCCATGATGCTAGTTTTGCTTACTGGAACTCACCGTTGATTGAATGCATTGCCATCCTCTTCATGCTGATCGCAGGAATGAATTTTGCCACACATTTTTTAGTATGGAGAGAAAAAAGTTTATCCCCCTACCGATACGACCCAGAGGCTGGTTTATTTATAATTATTATCTTAGTAAGCTGCCTAATACTCACACTTTATTTGTGGGTTATGGGGATTTATCCAGATCTGTTTACTGCATTACGCTATGCCAGTTTCAATACGGTATCAGTTGCCACTACCACAGGTTATAGTAATACTGACTATAATTTGTGGCCAATTTTTGCACCTTTGTGTATGTTAGTACTTTGCTGTTTCTGCTCTTCTTCAGGCTCTACTGGTGGTGGGGTTAAGATGATCCGCGCACAACTTCTATTTAAACAGGTATTTCGTGAAATGATCGTAATTATGCACCCCCAAGCAGTCACACCTGTTAAGCTTAACAATAGCGTCGTGTCAAATCGAATTGTTTATGCAGTATTGGCTTTCCTATCTATTTATTTAGCCAGTATTGTCATCATAATACTTATTCTGGCCCTCAGCGGACTTGAAGTTATAACTGCTTTTTCTACAGCGGTAGCATGTATCAACAATCTAGGGCCAGGGCTTAATCAAGTAGGTCCTGCCACTACTTTTGCAGGACTTACAGATTTTCAGACTTGGGTATGCAGCTTTACCATGCTGTTAGGGCGATTAGAGCTCTTTACTTTGCTTGTGGTGTTCATTCCCGCATTCTGGAGAAAGTAATCACAATAATTTTCGAAGCTCATTACACATAGAATTTTACCTAGTGCTGCAAGGCTGATATCCTTAATAAGAAATATGTCACCAAAACATGGCGATCAAATTCAAAAAGTCTAAGGAGTAAAAATGAGTAATACAGATAATTTGACGGGTGTTAAAGTCATGGTGATAGATGACAGTAATACTATCCGGCGTAGTGCAGAAATTTTTCTTACTCAGTCAAAATGCGAAATAATTTTAGCAGTAGATGGATTTGATGCGATGGCTAAAATTATTGACAGTCGTCCTGATATTATTTTTGTTGACATAATGATGCCACGTCTCGATGGATACCAAACTTGTACTCTAATCAAGAGAAATTCTCATTTTCAAGCTACTCCCGTCATCATGTTATCAAGTAAGGATGGGTTATTTGATCGTGCTCGAGGCAGAATGGTTGGATCCAATGAATACCTGACAAAACCATTTACCAAAGAAAGTTTACTAAATGCTGTACAAAAATATGCTCTTAAACGAGAAGAAACAACGTAATCATGTAACTTAGATACTTTTGTATTCAAAAATGATTATTGAGTAGATCTGGTAAATAGCCCCTTGCCATGACCATACAAAAAATTAGACCAGCGTCAAATTAAAATGATTTTAAATTTATGAGCCAAAGGCCTATAGTTATTATCGGTAGTGGGCTTGCAGGCTACACCGTGATTCGTGAGTTTCGCAAATTTGATTCGGAAACACCCGTATTAATTCTTTCTGCAGATCATGGTGGTTTTTACTCCAAGCCAATGCTGTCGAATGCTTTTGCTACAGGCAACACGCCTGCGTCACTCCTGATTAGTAGCGCAAAAGAAATGGCCGATAAGATAAAAGCAACGATACGTCCTCATAGTCGAGTAACGTCTATCGATCCTTCGAACAAGAATCTAGAATTACAAGATGGCGAAAAACTAAACTACGATAAACTGGTTCTGGCTTTAGGTGCAGACCAAATCCGCCTTCCTCTTGATGGAGATGGCACAAAAGAAATACTTTATGTAAATAATCTAGATGATTACCATCACTTCCGTGATGTGCTGATAAAAAAGAAGGAAGTAGCTATTCTAGGTGCCGGCTTAATTGGCTGTGAATTTGCTAATGATCTTACTGTAGCTGGTTACCGCGTTCACTTGATTGACGTTAGCTCACATCCACTTGGTAGGCTGCTACCACAAGCAGGCGGTTTTTTTCTACAACAAAAGCTAGAAGTTGCTGGTGTAATTTTTCACATGAATACAACCACTCGACGAATTGAGAAATTAGGAGAAAAATTACAGCTAGCTTTTTCTAATGGACAAACTATAGAAGTAGATATTTTATTGTCAGCAGTAGGACTAGCTCCAAGCATAAGTCTTGCAAAAGCAACAGGTATCAAGGTAAATCGTGGTATTTTAGTAAACCAAGTACTTCAAACTAGTTCTGAGGACGTTTACGCTTTAGGGGACTGCGCTGAGGTTGATGGTAAGGTTTTGCCATTTGTAATGCCGATCATGCACGCATCACGCGCACTTGCATCAACTCTAGCAAACAATCCAACTCAAGCACACTACCCAGCCATGCCAGTGTTGGTAAAAACCCCAGCATGTCCTACTGTAGTTGCACCCCCTAACTCCAGCGCAACTGGTGAGTGGCATTTAGAGGAAACTCATGATGGCCTTAAAGGACTATTCCAAAACAAGGAAAACGATCTACTTGGTTATGCGCTGTTAGGTGAGGCAACTAAGGAAAAAACCTTACTTACTAAGATGTTACCGCCAGTAATGAAATAATATCAGTTGTTGCAGTTTTACAAACTTTTTAGACAAATTTCTACCGAATCATCCCAGCTTACAAGGATTTGAATGGTTTTAAAAAAATAATAAAAATTATATACTTATATCTTACACTCCATTAATAACAATATTGATCTTTAAAATAAAGGCCTTTCAGTAACGCTTTTTATTATAACTAAAAAACAAGAATTGACATAATCTCTAGCCAGGGTTAGATTCATACTTATGCGTTATGTGGGAATGGATTCATACTTCTACTTTTTGGATTAAGTTTTTCTGACAGGAGAAGAATTATGCAACGCAGAGATTTTATAAAACTCGCAGGAGCAAGCGCCGCTTTAATTCCGGTTGCACCATCAGTTTTTAGCAAACAAGCCAATCTTTCAAACCTTTCAAACTGGAAAAGCTATCGCCTAACTTACAAAATCAACCTTCCAGCAAAAGGCAATAGAGCGCTTCTATGGCTACCATTACCAGACACAGCTGATACACCTCACCAGTTTACTCAAGGCAGTGTGTGGAGTGGAAATGCGAAAAAGGCTAGATTCCAAACCATTCCAAATACAGCTTTCCCCGTTTTCTATGCTGAGTGGCATGGTAGTGGCCCACGCAGTGTAACAGTAAGTAGCGTAGTCAAAACCAGAAACCGCTCTGTAGATTTGCACAATTTCTCTGAAAAGAGAAAGAGCATAATCCCAGCAAGTATTAAACGCTTCCTCCAACCCACAAGGTATGTCCCGCTAAACGGTATTGTACGTATGACTGCTTTATCTATCGTCAAAAATGCCAATGCCCGAACTCCTTTAGAAAAAGCTCACGCCATTTACAACTGGGTGGTTGATAACGCTTATCGCGATCAGGCAACGCGTGGCTGTGGACGAGGCGACATCAAATCTATGTTAGAAAAAAATAGACTGGGTGGTAAGTCAGCTGATCTGAATACATTATTTGTGGGTTTAGCGCGCGCTGCAGGAATTCCGGCAAGAAATCAGTATGGAATCCGTATAGATGAATCAATGATTCATAAATGTCTAGGTAAATTTGGCAACCTTAGTACTGCACAGCATTGCCGTGCAGAATTTTATCTTGCTGGATTAGGCTGGGTACCAGTTGATCCTGCAGACGTTCACCAGCTATTGCTAGATGAAAAATTGACACACAGCCACCCTAAGGTAGTCTCACTGAGAGAGAAGCTTTTCGGTGCGTGGGAAATGAATTGGGTAGCATTTAATCATGTCGATGGCATCAAAATAGCAAAAAACAGCGCTATTGGCAGACTACCTTTTTTCATGTATCCCCACGCTGAAATTAGCGGAAAACAACAGGATAGCTTATCGCCAGCAGAATTTTCTTACAGGATTATCTCGGCAAAACTGGTCGGGACGGGAGCTAAACTTTAGTAAATATCAGAACACCGTGTCTTTCTAGGTGTGTTTTTTCTATCAATGTTTTATTTTGATTGATATGAATATAGTTACAGCCAGTTAAGACCAAAACTGATTCTAAAAATAAATATGCCGTTCTTTTGTGCTGTTTTTGTGCTGTTTTTGTGCTGTGTATCTAGTATCCTCAAGACTGTTCGAAGTAAATAACACATGTGAAATCAGAAAAACCTACTGAAAAAATCAGCGCAACAATCCTTCAAGTCTACCCAATAACACAATAACCGATCTCTACAGCCCTATAAATATCGCTTGATGATCAGAGTGATATCTAGTACTATAAATTATCAGGGGAATCTCTGATTAGAGATTACTGTAGCTTGACTTAAGTGAAATTACCGCTTGTTTTTCTGCTGCTAGATATGGAAGATAAACTTTATCTAGGAAGATAAACTTCTACCTAAATAGGGAGCTGAAATGAAAAAAATTATTAGGGCAATTATTTTAGCCGCGTCGGCTACATTAATAGTAGGTTGTGCAACGACTGCACCATCAGGTGATAGCTTTAATGCAGTGCAGCTAAGTACTGCAATGTATGGTCAGAAAGCTGACACTTTTGTGATTGTTCAGGACGCTTCATCATCAATGGGTCGCGAACACATGAATATGGGGCATTCTAAGCTCGATATGGCGAAAACAACGCTATCAAACATGAATCAGACGATTCCTCAACTAGACTTTAATTCAGGCCTCACAGCTTTTGGGAATGGCGTTGGTACGGCTTCAGTGCTCTATGGGCTAGCGCCATATAGTCGCGATGGGTTAGCTGGTGGCATAGCCAAAGTTACATCTGCAGGCGGCCCTACTCCAATGGGCGCAGGTATCAATACCGCTAACAGCAAGCTTCTAACAGGACTTGGGCTCGGTCAAATAGCGATGTTCATCGTCAGTGATGGTATTGCAGACATGAGTAATTCTGGCGGTGCTGGCGAAAGGGCTGATGCCATTGCAGCTGCTAAAAAATTAAAAGACCAACTTGGTGATAGGGTATGTATTTATCCCATCACAGTTAGTAACGAACCAGGTGGCTCAGAATTTATGGAAGAGCTTGCCAAGATCGGAGGCTGTGGTTTTGCAACCAACGCTATGGATATTTCTTCACCCAAAACCATGGCTAGCTATGTGATAAAAACCCTACTCGGACCAATAGGAGCTGCTCCTGCTGCAGCACCTGATACGTCACCAGATAAAATTACTTTTTCTGCTGATGCGTTGTTTGATTTTGACAGCGCTAAATTGAAACCTGAAGGCAAACAATCATTGGATAACCTGATGGCCAAATTAGGAAAAGTAAAATACGATGTAATTGTTGCTGTTGGGTACACTGACCGTATTGGTTCTGAAGATTACAACAAACGGCTCTCTGTGCGCCGCGCTAATTCAGTTAAAAGCTACCTAGTGGCAAATAAAGGTGTTGATGCTAGCAACGTTTTTGTTGATGGAAAAGGCGAAGCCAATCCAGTTACTGGAACAACATGTATTGGAAAAGGCATGTCGACTAAAAAATTAATCGCCTGTCTTCAACCAGATCGTCGCGTTGAGATCGAAATTGCAGGCGTAAAACAATAGCAAGAGAAAAATTAAAAGAGCCCTGCAATATTTCTGCAGGGCTCTTTTTTTATGTCTAGATAGAGAAAATTAAGTGTTATCCCTAGAAGCCTAAGCTAATTAACCCAGTTTTCCATGACACTGCTTATATTTCTTACCAGAACCGCATGGACATGGATCATTGCGTCCAACTTTCCCACCTTGGCGTACAAACGGCTGACGCGTTTCTTGGCTGTCCTTATTATTATCTTCTTCACCCAAAGCCTTCTCATAAGACGCGTGATGATACTGCATGTTCATTGATGATCGCGGCACTTCTGAAGCTGCTTCTACTTGCTGCTCGCTTCTGATCTGCACCATCATAAGTATCTTTGTAACTTCTGACTTGATCTCTTCTAGCATAGCAGCAAATAGGTCAAAAGCCTCACGCTTATACTCCTGTTTAGGATTCTTTGCAGCATACCCCCGCAGATGAATACCCTGACGCAAGTGATCTAAAGCTGCTAAGTGCTCACGCCAATGAGTATCGAGACTCTGTAACATCACTGCTCGTTCATACTGACTCATAATATCATTACCAACTTTATCTACTTTTTCTTGATAATGTTTATTTGATATATCAATCACACGTTGGCTCACTTTATCTTCATATAACTCAGATTCCTCTTCTAACCATGCCTGTATTGGTAACTGCAGTTGATATTCTGATGCAAGAATCTTTTCTAGCCCTGTAATATCCCATTGCTCTTCAATACTATCTGGTGGCATATGGGTCCCTACAATACTGCCCAACACATCTTCACGCATTGCTGTAATAGTTTCAGAAATGTCATGGGACTCAAGCAATTCATTTCGTTGTTGATAAATTACTTTTCGTTGATCATTGGCAACATCATCGTACTCAAGCAACTGCTTTCGTATATCAAAATTACGAGCTTCTACTTTACGTTGTGCATTCTCAATTGCTCGGGTGACCCAAGGATGCTCAATAGCCTCTCCCTCTGGCATATTCAGACGCTGCATAATATTAGCCACACGATCAGAAGCAAAGATACGTAAAAGTGGATCTTCAAGTGAAAGATAAAAACGGCTTGAACCTGGATCACCCTGGCGCCCAGAGCGCCCACGTAATTGGTTATCTACTCGACGAGATTCATGTCGCTCAGTACCTATAATGTGTAGACCTCCTTGATTCAACACTTCTTCATGAAGAAGTTTCCAATCCTCGCGCAATTTGGTAGTCCGCTCTTCTTTTATTACAGAATTGATATTCTCATCTGCGTTAATACGCTCTATCTCTGGTTCAATATTACCGCCTAAGACTATATCGGTGCCTCGTCCCGCCATGTTTGTTGCTATGGTAATCATCTTTGGACGCCCAGCTTGAGCAACAATTTCAGCTTCACTTGCATGCTGCTTAGCATTAAGTAGCTGATGAGGAAGTTTGCTATTCTTTAGTAAGCCAGATAATAATTCATTGTTTTCAATTGAAGTAGTTCCAACCAGAACCGGCTGTCCACGCTCATAACAATCTTTGATCCCTTCAATAATTGCGTTGTTTTTTTCGTCCATAGTCCGGAATACTTGATCCATACGATCATCGCGAATCATGGGGCGATCAGTTGGAATAATTACTGTTTCCAGCCCATATATCTGTTGGAACTCATAAGCTTCAGTATCCGCTGTACCTGTCATGCCAGCCAGTTTTTTATACATTCGAAAATAATTCTGGAAGGTAATCGAAGCAAGTGTCTGGTTCTCTTTCTGGATTGTAACATTTTCCTTGGCCTCCACCGCTTGATGCAATCCTTCTGACCAACGCCTACCAGACATTAGCCGTCCAGTAAACTCATCTACAATGACTATCTCACCGTCCTGCACTACATAATGCTGATCAAGATGAAACAATGAATGGGCACGTAGTGCAGCATAAAGATGATGTACTAGATTAATATTTGCGGGATCATAGAGACTCGCTCCTGCTGTTAATAAACCTGATTGCGCAAGTATTTTTTCTGCATTTTCAAAACCTGCTTCACTTAGCAAAACCTGCTGAGATTTCTCGTCCACACTGAAATCACCGGGACCATCTTCTTTTTCTTGACGAACAAGCTTTGGAATTAGCTTGTTCATACTAATGTAAACTTCAGTGTTACCTTCAGCTTGGCCTGAAATAATTAGTGGAGTACGTGCTTCATCAATCAGAATAGAATCTACCTCGTCAACAATGGCATAGTTGAGCACTCGCTGTACTTTCTCAGCAGGATCATTCACCATGTTGTCGCGAAGGTAGTCAAAACCAAACTCGTTATTAGTTCCATAAGTAATATCGGCAGAATAGGCGGTTTGCTTCTCTCCGTGATCCATATTCGAAAGAACCACTCCCACACTGATACCTAAGAATTGATATATTCGCCCCATCCATTCGGAGTCACGCTTAGCTAGATAGTCGTTCACCGTAACCAAATGAATACCATTTCCAGCTAGGGCATTAAGATACGAGGGTAAAGTTGCAGTTAACGTTTTGCCCTCACCCGTACGCATTTCTGCAATCTTGCCATTGTGCAGCACCATGCCACCAATTAATTGCACCCCAAAATGACGCATTCCCAAAACTCGCTTACTTGCTTCACGGACTACTGCAAATGCTTCTGGCAATAATGCATCAAGTGTCTCCCCATCTTTCACACGCTGTTTGAATTCATCTGTCTTTGCGCGCAGCTCAGCATCCGTAAGCGCTTCAAATGTTTGTTCCAATGCGTTGATTGTGCCAACAACCTGGAAGTATTGCTTTATCAACCTATCATTACGGCTGCCAAAGACTTTCTTGAGAAGTGTATTTAGCATGAAATATTAAAAGAAATTTTACTTAATAATCAGTTGTTAAAAAAATAAGGGGTGAGGCTTTTGGCCTCACCCCGCCACAACTAGTTCATGATCCGATTCAATCAGATTTCTTTAGAAATCGAGATGGATTTTTTGGTCGGCCCTTATGTCTGACTTCAAAATGCAAATGTGGCCCTGTAGATCTGCCCGTGTTTCCCACTTCTGCAATCTTTTCTCCCTGCTGTACCACCTGACCCACCTCAACCAAGCGCTTAGAAGCGTGTGCGTAGCGACTGACCAGATCATTACCATGATCAACTGCAATCATATTACCATATTCAGGATGTAGAGCAGAGTAAACAACTACACCACCTGCAGCAGCTATGATAGGCGCGCCTACTTCAGCTACAAAATCAACCCCTTCATGATAAGCTTTTTTTCCTGTAAAAGGATCAATTCGCGCACCAAAACTAGATGAATACCACTTCACGTCCACTGGCATGGTTGAAGGCAACATTTTTTTCTTAAGCCTATCTTGCCTAATCATAGCGTCTAATGTTTCTAGCTTACTCATACGGTCATCTAATATGCGCGACAAATCTTGTACTTTATTATCAAACTCACTAAAAGAAATATCCTGAGTCGCCATGGTAGATAACGCACCCCCTTGACCTGGCGTCTGATTAAACAAAAACTCCTGAGGTTCAATGCCAGATAATTCTGCTAGTCTTTCGCCAACTGAATCTAACCTTAGTAACTGTGCTTGCATCTGGCCCATTTTAATTGCCATAGCATCTAGATTATCGCGCATATACTGCTGATTCTTCTTATACTCTTCATGCTGCACACTCATTACAAATGATCTTAGTGAAGGGCTATCTATCTTGTCCACATATTTTAACGAAAGATAGTTAAGCCCCATAACCATTAACACCACAATAAAAAATACCGCTCCTAACAACAGTACGAGCTGCCTTCTAGTAAAGGTCAATGCTTTTGCCTTTTCCAGATGACTAGAAACTAGAATAATATTCATATATTTCTCCAAACTCTCGTATACAACATGTGGCGTATAACATTTTACACAAAAAAATGTTATTAAGCATGGTATTCTGTATGAGAAATTACAATATAATTATTAGAAATATGACAATTCATAAAATCAATTTCTACCTTAACTCCCTCAAGGATGCGCCAGAACATCAAAAGATGCGCACCTATATTGAACGGCTTACACAAATGCAACAAGCATTTATGGAAATAATCCCGCCCCAATTAGCAAAGCCTTGCTCTCTAGGTCGATTATCAAATGGAAGGTTGACAATATTAGTAAGCAACGGAGCAATCGCGGCTAAACTTAAACAAATCCTACCATCTTTACTATTAAATTTTCAGAATAAAGGCTATGTTGAGATTACTGCAATTCAAATTACTGTGCAAGCGAATTACCACACATACAGAGAGGAAAAATCAAGCCATAAAAAGCCGGAAATAGGTCAAAATGGCATAAAAAGCTTAAGTAAATTTGCTACAAATCTACCTACGTCACCATTAAAAAATGCTATTAAAACAATGCTAAAGAGCCGATCCAATTCATTTAAATAATTTTAACGTATTTATAGTGTCTTTATAAACAAAGAGCTACCTTAAACACCATATAATGGTATGAAATATAATAACTTTTTTTCGAATTTCTTACTTTTTTTACTACTGAAATCAAATTTCTAAACATAAAGGTAAAAGACCCCTTTCTTTATAAAATGAACTAAGACTGACTTTTGAAACTTAGTTAAGAAGAAGTAATTCTATTCATGAATATTATTAGCTGAGTATCAATACATTACTTGTTTCAGCTCTTCAAATTATGATTTTTACTATTTATATATGAGAAATAAAAGTAAGTGAAAATACGCTACAAAAATTGTAGATGATTTAAACGCCTAGCCTTATGTTCCCATGTATTTTACGCTGTGCTAAAATTATACGGGAAGAAATGCTTATTCCTGCTAGTAAACTAAGCAATATTGTGTATACAAGGATGCGAAAATTTCGCAAAAGGCCAAGTAGCTCAGTTGGTAGAGCAGAGGACTGAAAATCCTTGTGTCGGCGGTTCAATTCCGTCCTTGGCCACCAAATAAATCAAGTGGTTATATAATATAAACCCCGTGGCTATAAATTTCTATGCTCTTAGAGATGTAACCACCATGGAAACATTTCACACCAGGCAGCCAAGGCGAAGCAGTTTGGAAATTCGCTTGTAAGGATTTATAGACGCGGCAGAAGCTTTGCAACACTATTCCTAGATTACTTTAAATGCCTCCTTCCTTTGGGCCTGATAGTAAGAACTGCACAAGGAGCATGTCTGACAACTAGCTCAGCAACACTTCCGAGAGTGAATCGTTTCCATCCAGTATATCCATGTGTTCCGAGGACGATTAGATCAGCATTAAGCTGCTCAGCAACACGAATAATCTCATGACCAGGGTCCCCTTCTCTGAAGATGGTCTCAACTTTTAGATCAAAAGATTCTGCTAGTTCTTTTAGTGCATTTTTTCCTCGTTGTATAGCTTCTTCAAGGCCTTCAACGACCGCATCAATTGCTAAATAATCGTGCGAAGTAACATTCCATGCGCTGGAATCAAACACGTGCAGTGCTTTCAGTTCTGCTTTGTAGTTTTTTGCCAATAGAAGAGCATGTGAGCTGGCATCCTTAGATATATCTGAAAAATCAGTAGCTAAGATGATCTTTTTGATGGAGGCTTCCATTGGCGTTTCCCTTATTTATGTCAGGTTCTTCTAATATTGGTTAGCCCATTTAATACCGTTACTCGGTCTTATCATTTCTTGTAGATAACTTATATATACAATAGTGTACAAGATATGAAATAACAATAGACGCTCACAGATTTTTTTCTGAAAAAATTTTTTAACGGAAATTTTGAAACTGAAAACCTTTATTCTATGAAAGTTTATGTAGCACCTCTAATACGGGGTAGGATCGATCAAATACTAGTGCCAGTCGTACTCCCTATCGTGTTAGATTCCTCTCATTTTCATCTATGTAGAACGTATAGGTTATTTATGGATAGTATTCAAGCTCTTGAAATACTATAATTAGAAGATTTTCATATTCTTTACAGCACGTTGCTTACATAACTACCTATGGAATTATTGGCCTTCGGTATAAACCATCAAACTGCGCCGCTAGATGTTCGCGAACAAGTTGTATTCCCAGAAGAGGCAATGGAACATGCTTTGCACGACCTGATAGGCCACCATCCAGTAAAAGAAGCGGCGATAGTCTCAACATGTAATCGTACTGAAGTCTACTGCAGCACGGATAAACCAGACGCCACAACACTTTGGCTAGCAGATTTTCATCAGATACAAGCACAAGAATTAGAGCCCTATCTATATCGACTTCCACGAGAACATGCAGTAAAACATGCTTTTAGGGTTGCAAGCGGATTAGATTCTATGGTTTTGGGGGAACCACAGATACTTGGCCAATTGAAAGATGCAGTTAAATCTGCAGAACATGCTGGTACGCTTGGTATGCTGTTACACAAACTGTTTCAGCGTACATTTTTTGTTGCTAAAGAAGTCCGTACATCCACAGAAATTGGTGCAAACTCAGTTTCAATGGCTGCTGCTGCCACACAACTAGCGGAAAGGATTTTCGGTAATATCAGTGAGCAAAGCATTCTATTCATTGGAGCAGGTGAAATGATCGAATTATGTGCCAATCACTTTGCTGCGCGCCACCCAAAACAGCTCACTGTCGCAAATCGGACTATTGAACGCGCACAAGCTCTAGCAAATCGTTTTAACGCACAGACAATAACATTAAATGAACTTCCAGAACAATTAGCTTTTCATGACATCGTCGTGACCTGTACCGCAAGTCCGCTACCTATACTTGGGAAAGGTATGGTAGAGCGTGCTATTAAAGCACGAAAACATCGCCCAATTTTTATGGTGGATCTAGCTGTACCACGTGATGTTGAACAAGAAGTAGTAGAATTAGATGATGCGTTTCTTTATACAGTAGACGACCTTGCTGATATTGTCCAAGAGGGGCTAGACTTACGCCAAGGTGCAGTAGCTCAAGCTGAAGCCATCATCGATTCAAACGTAATTAATTTTATGCACTGGCTAGAATCTCGTGAACTGGTTCCTACCATACGTGCATTACGTAACCAAGCTGAAGATTACCGCCGTCATGAGCTTGAGAGGGCTATCAAACTTTTGGCAAAAGGAGGTGATCCAAAAAAAGTTATGGAGTCGCTGAGTAATAGCCTCACCAACAAATTTTTACATACTCCTTCCGATGTTCTAAATCATGCTTCTGCAGATGAGCGCGATGCCTTAGTCGAATTAGTAAACCGACTTTACCAACTTGATCGTTTTGAATGAATAAGGGCATTACTGCTAAGCTCATACAGTTGAGCTCACGCCTAGAAGAATTAAACAATCTGCTGAGCAGCGAGAATATAACTTCTAATCTTGATAACTACCGAAAACTTACACGTGAACGTGCAGAAATTGTACCAGTAGTTGAGCTATACCACGCTTACCAACAAAGCGAGCACGATATTCAGACCGCACAAGAAATGAGTGCTGATGCTGAAATGCGTGAATTTGCTGATGCTGAAATAAAAAACGGTAAAGAGAAACTTGCACATATCGAATTGGAATTACAGAGGCTGTTACTACCTAAGGATCCAAATGACGAAAATAATATTTTTCTAGAAATTCGTGCAGGTACGGGTGGAGATGAATCAGCATTATTTGCTGGTGATTTGTTTCGTATGTATACACGTTTTGCAGAACGTCACCGCTGGCAAGTAGAAATTATTTCGCAAAGCCCATCTGAAGTGGGTGGATATAAAGAAATTATTGCTAAGATCACTGGTCATGGTGCGTACTCTAAACTTAAGTTCGAATCAGGTGGTCATAGGGTGCAACGTGTTCCATCTACAGAGACCCAGGGACGTATTCATACTTCTGCCTGTACGGTTGCAATAATGCCAGAAGCGGATGAGATCTCCGATACAATATTAAACCCATCCGAATTGAGAATTGATACTTATCGTGCTTCTGGCGCAGGAGGCCAACATATAAACAAAACTGATTCTGCTGTACGAATTACCCATCTTCCCACTAATATCGTGGTAGAGTGCCAAGACGGACGCTCGCAGCATAAAAATAAGGCCCAAGCAATGAGCGTTCTAGCTGCCCGAATACGTGATAAACAAATGCATGAACAACAAGCTATGCAGGCTGCCACCCGTAAGTTACTAATTGGTAGTGGTGACCGCTCAGAACGTATCCGAACTTATAACTTCCCTCAAGGACGAATATCCGATCACCGAATCAACCTAACGCTCTATAAGATTGATCAAATCATGGATGGTGATCTGGATGAACTATGTTCTAAACTTTTATCTGAGCATCAAGCAGAGCAACTAGCAGCAATGGGTGAATAAAGAAAAATATTCTGGATATTACAGGAAATATTTTTGCTACAAACTAAGGTATATCGGCTAAACTAACATCCTTAAATGATTTCTAAAGTACTACACGTCACGATAGCACAAGCCCTAAGCTATGCACGTGATTACATAGCCTATTCTGAAGCACGAATATTGTTGCAAACTACCCTTAGGGTAGATCATGCATACCTCATTGCCAATTCTGACCAAAATCTTATCTCAACACAAATTCATAACTTTCGGTCGCTAGTTCAGCGACGCACAAATGGTGAACCAATTGCCTATATTATTGGTGAGCAGGAATTCTACAGTATGAAATTAAAGGTGAGGCCTGCAGTATTGATTCCTCGTCCTGAAACTGAATTATTGGTAGATTTAGCATTAGAGAGAATTTCTTTAGATCTCCCCTGTAAAGTTTTAGACCTTGGAACTGGCAGCGGGGCAATTGCAATAGCTATCGCTAAACATCGCCCACTAGCTGAAGTTACAGCTGTAGACTATTCAGATGAGGCGATAGCTATTGCCCAAAAAAATGTAGAGTATCTTAATGTAAATAACGTACGTATTATTGCAAGTAATTGGTTTAAAGAGCTTTCTAATGAAAAATTTAATTATATAGTGTCTAATCCGCCCTATGTCGCCACCAATGATCCGCATCTAAATCAAGGAGATTTGCGCCATGAGCCACAATTGGCGCTGGTTGCAGGCTCAGATGGATTAGAATGTATTCGCCTCATTATAACTTCTACTGTCCCCCATCTCGCAGTTGGTGGCTGGTTGCTACTTGAACATGGCTACGATCAAGCAGAAAAGAGCCAACAGTTACTTCGAAAGAGAGGCTTTAGTCAAATCTTTTCATGCCCTGATTTAGCAGGCGTAATAAGAGTCAGTGGCGGACGACGCGAAAAATTTTTACAATAAAGCTGTTAGAATATTGTAAATAGTTAATTGATTGTTTGTTGAAATGAAGCAGACTTTTCGAGAAACAATTCTATCTTTTCCATAAATAGTATTACTGATTTTTACGAGGAACCAGAGATGAATACGCAAGATATTATAAATGAACAAGTCACCACTAACCCTGTGGTTCTTTATATGAAAGGCACACCAGAATTCCCGCAATGTGGTTTCTCTGCCCATGCAATGAAAATACTCAATGCATGTGGAATAAACAATATTTTTACTGTAGATGTACTATCTAATCCAGAAATCAGACAGGGAATAAAGGAGTACTCAAACTGGCCAACTATTCCTCAACTCTATATTGATGGTAAATTCATTGGTGGCTCTGATATCCTAACAGAAATGTACCAGAATGGAGAATTACAGAAATTGATTAAGAAATGAAATTTCTTAATCAGGTAAAATTGTAAAAAATCAGAATACTATAGAAAGTTTTTATTTTGGGCATTGCGCTATTGACTGGAAGCTATAGCGATTATCCAGTATCGTGCAAATTTTCCAACTATCATGAACAACAAAACCCAGAACCAGTTAACACGGAGCCACCCTGCTGCAACACAAAGCACATCTCCAATTAGTGGCACCCATGACAATAACAACACCGGGCTTCCATAACAACGGACCCACTCCAATCCGCGCGCACTATCGCTATATTTTTTAAATGCCTTTTCATTCGGTAGAAACCGCCCAATAGCATACGAACTCATGCCTCCCAGAGTATTACCTAGCGAGGCAATGCCTAGAGCAGGCCAATAGAGATGAGGGTGAGCTTTTAGTATGCCAAAAAGCACCGCTTCTGAGCCGCCCGGAAGTAGTGTAGCGGCTAAAAAGCTACCCATAAACAAGGCCAGCAGGCCTGATTGCTCATCCATAGCATTTTCCTAATTAAGATAATTTCAAGTTTAACGGTAAAATAATTCCAAGTAGAATGTGATAATAAGATATTTTTTAGTTATAAATTATACTAACTATTGCACGCTTATACTTCTCACTTCAACGCCTGCTATTAGCCGTACTCAAGAGATACTCTTTCATCTGTAAAATATTACTTGGCGATATTATTAGGTGATGATATGCTTGTTAATATACCATTCTTGGTCATAATAAGAGGAAGAACCATGAGAGCGGAAGTATCATTTAAGCAAAATATCGATTCGATTATTAGATCAAAAAGTCTTCTTAAACACCCATTCTATATTGCTTGGACTGAAGGGAAATTAACTAAGGATCAGTTGCGTCAATATGCAGAACAATATTTCCATAATGTTTTAGCAGAGCCCACTTATTTAAGTGCAGTACATTTCAATACGCCTCATCTTCATACTGAAACTAATAGTGGAGATATAAGTGTACGACAAGAAGTTTTGGAGAACCTTATTAGTGAAGAGCATGGCGATAAAAACCATCCTGCCTTGTGGAAAAATTTTGCCCTTGCTTTGGGTTCAAGTGAGAAGAGTTTGGCCAATGCAGAGGCACTATCTGGCACAAAGAATTTAGTCGCAACTTTTCGGGATATATGCCTTAATCGACCTTTCTATGTAGGCCTTGCAGCCATGCATGCATTTGAATCCCAAGTTCCAGAAATTGCCGCAGTAAAAATTGATGGTCTAGCTAAGTTCTATGGAATGAATGATCCTGATAGCTATGAGTTCTTTACAGTACATCAAGAGGCTGACATACACCATTCTCAGGCTGAATGGGCATTAATTGAAAGATTTGCGGATACTCCAGAGAAAAAAAATGAGGTTCTAGATGCAACCACGGAAGCATGTAATGCACTTTGGGAGTTTCTCGATGGAGTATATAAAAACTACTGCGCAAATCTGAATACTACCTGTGAAAAAATAAAGTCTGTACACTAAGATAAGAAAAACAATTTACAAAGCAAGAAGTATTAAAACCCCTTTTTGTTGAGAACTAAAGATTAATTTTTATGTAAATTTTCTTCTGCTCTTTCCTGAATTACTTCATCAGAAGTCTGAAGTATCCTTAGAAGTTCAGTCTCCAGATGAATTAATGTTCTTGTTTCATTCAATATACTTCCTGTAATCAAGAAAATATCCTCGGCACGCTCTCCCATTGTATTTATCCTAGCGCTGTGTACTCTGACATTAGAGCGTACTAAAACTTGTGCAATTCGTGAAAGTAGCTCTGGCTGGTCACCCGCAACAATTGATAAGATGTGATAGCTTCCTTTCTCATCGGGCTCAATATCAACCTCAGGCGTAATAGGAAAGTGTTTAAGGTGACGACTTAGTCGTACCTGTGAAGGGAGCTTGAGAGGTATTTGCTGTTCCAGTTGTTGAACCAGTCCATGTTCCACTATGCTGATTACATTGCGGTATTGTTCAACCGCCTTAAACGGGTTTAATACCAAAAAGCTATCAAGAGCATATCCATGGTGGGTTGTATAGATTTTTGCCTCTACAATACTGTAATTCAGGCGCTCAAAAAATCCACAAATACGCGCGAATATATCCTTTTTATCAGCAGCATAGATCATGACTTGGATACCTTCCCCAACCGGAGCAGTCCGTGCCTTTACCACTGGCACAGGCGAATCTACCTTACTGTAAAGCTGAAGCGTATGCCATACAATCTCCTGTGGATCATGCTGTAACAAATAAGTTGTATCAAACTTTGACCAGAGCTGTTCGTGTGCATCAGCTGGAATAGCTTCAGATTTCAGCAACTCTAATACCTTAATTTTCCGGTTTTCCAGAGCACCACCAACATATGCTGGTTCGCCACTTAGATACCGCCGTGTTGCCCAAAACAAATCCTCTAGCAACTTACCTTTCCACGTGTTCCAAACTTTTGGGCTAGTACCTCGAATATCTGCAACTGTAAGCAGATAAAGTGCAATGAGTCTACGCTCATTTCTAACACACTTTGCAAAACCTTTAATTACTTCCATATCTGATAAATCCTGCTTTTGTGCTGTAGCTGACATTATCAAATGATTTTCCACTAGCCATGTTACTAGCTCTGTATCCTCCGCTGATATTTTGTGTTTATTGCAAAACCGTTTGGCGTCTTTCTTTCCAAGTAGCGAATGATCCCCTCTACGCCCTTTAGCAATATCATGAAATAGTCCAGCAAGGTATAACATCTCTGGCCTTTCAAATTCACTTATAAGCTGACTACATAGTGGATACTCATGAGCAAATTCAGAAGCCATAAAACGACGCAAATTTCTTACCACCATTAAAATATGCTCATCAACTGTATATATGTGAAAAAGATCATGTTGCATTTGACCAACAATGCGTCCAAACACAGGAATATAACGTCCTAGAATACCGTAGCGACTCATAAAACGTAGTTCTCTTGTAAGTCCACGAGGCTGGCGCAAAATTTCCATAAATAAATTACAGTTATGCATATTGTGCCGAAAAGCAGAATTAATTAAAGACGTAGAATGCCAAAGTGCCCTTAGCGTAGTAACACTACGGGCCTTTAATTCTGGGTGTTGTTGGAGCAGAAGTACACTTTCCAGAACAACGCTTGGATCTTTACTAAAAATATTCTCATCTCGTAATTCCAGAAGCTCACCACGTTTCTGAAAACGTTCATTAATTATTTCTGGAATCAAATCTACGTCAGGAAAGATTTCTGCCCGTAAAGTAAGTAAGAGAATAGTATTGATTTGTGTTACTGATTTTGCAGCAAGGTAGTAACGTTGCATTAGTAATTCTCCCGCGCGGCGCGGCGGTTTATCAACAAGTTTTAATTCTTTTGCAAGTAATGTCTGGTAATCAAACAACAATCTATCTTCACGACGCCCGGCAAGATAATGTAGCCTAATACGCAAATCTTGTAAGATCAATTCGTGGCGCTTTGCAAGTCGAGCCTCTTGCTTTGTGATGAACCCTCCCTTAACGAGATCTGACCAAGACCTTCCCAGTCCAGCAGCGCGACTAACCCACAGAATATTTTGCAAATCACGCAATCCACCAGGGCTCTCCTTTAAATTTGGTTCAAGATTATAAGTCGCTTCGTGATAACGACCATGACGCTGTTGTTGTTCTAATTGTTTCGCGCTGAAAAATTCTCTTGGATTTAGAGCAACTTTCATTTTTTTTGAAAACACACTAAATAATTGTTTACTCCCCATAAGTCGTCGCGCTTCTAATAGACTAGTCTGTACGGTAATGTCGTTTTCTGACTCCTCACCACATTCAGCAAGTGTGCGTACACTATGGCCCACTTCTAGCCCCATGTCCCACAGCAAGCTTACCCACTTTTCTAGTCTTGACTTAGTTGCAGCGTCAATACTTTGTCTTTTGGTTGGGAGCAGTACTAGTAGATCTATATCGGAATTAGGGAATAAATAGCCACGCCCATAACCACCCACAGCCAACAGGGCAACAGAGTTTGGAAGCGCCATTTCCTTCCACACCTGTCGCAACAAGCTATCTACTAATCGGCAGTAACCACGTAGTAATGCTGTACTGTTTGCATTCAGGTTATACTGTCGATGTAATAATTCACGACCTTGTTCTAAAATCTTCTTTCCAACAGCTGCACTTAATGGGCTTGGCAAAGCTCTTTCAACAGTATCCATCATGAAATTTAATAACGAAGTATGGGTTTTGGTGGCGCACCAGCAGAAAGTGTTAGGACTTCATATCCAGTCTCAGTTACCAACACTGTATGTTCCCACTGTGCCGACAGGCTATGATCTTTAGTGACTATAGTCCAGCCATCAGCCATTTGACGAACGGATGCTTTTCCTGAATTTATCATAGGCTCTACAGTGAAAATCATTCCGGCTTTAAGTTGTACGCCAGTTCCACTATGACCATAGTGAAGGACTTGTGGCTCTTCATGAAATTCAGCACCTATACCATGACCACAAAACTCTCTTACAACACTACAACCCAAGCCTTCTGCAAAACTTTGAATCGCGTATCCGATATCTCCTAGGTATTTCTCAGGTTTAATTTCTTCAATTCCGCGCCACATAGACTCGAATGTAATCTCGCATAAACGTCTAGCTTGGATTGTTGGCTCCCCCACATAGTACATACGACTTGTATCTCCATGATAACCATCTTTAATAACAGTTACGTCAATGTTTATGATGTCGCCAGCCTTAAGTTTTTTCTCCCCTGGTATACCATGACATACTTGGTGGTTTACAGAAGTGCAAATAGATTTTGGATAAGGAGGATATCCTGGTGGCTGATAATTTAGTGGTGCAGGCACAGTATTTTGCACATTTAGCATATGATCATGACACAATGCATCAAGCTCACCAGTAGTAACCCCTGGCTTGACAAAAGGCGTAATGAAATCTAATAATTCTGAACCAAGCTCTCCTGCAACCCGCATTTTTTCTATTTCTTGTGGGGATTTTAGGTGTATCGTCATAATGGCTCCTAACTCAAACTGCTGATGCAGATTCAGGTGTAGGTAGCAACTTGATTTTTTCTGGTTGAAGCTCTGGAGGTAACTTTGTATTATTATTGAAGTTAAAACCAGATTGAATATAGAATCCTAAAACCAAGTTAATAACTAACAATAGAAAAAATAATACTTTCATTTTGTGTCGTTTATTGTTGTTAACAAACTCTAGCCTTGTTAAAATATTTTGTTAATCAAATTAACCCATTATTAAGGCTCCAAAATGCAAGGCACGAAAATTGTATCAAACTTGATTATGTTAATTGCACTAGCACTATCTAATCAAGTTTTTGCTGAAACTTTAGTAAAGGCTAGGTCCCCAGAGAAAGCTTACGCAAAAGGCAATGCTGAAAAAGGTCAGCAAATTGCAGGCCAAGTTTGTGCAGGCTGTCACAATGCTGATGGTAACAGCACGATTCCTGCAAACCCAGTCCTAGCAGGACAACATGCAGAGTATATCACTAAGCAACTAATGAATTTTAAAGCACGAGACAATAAGCCTGCAGAAAGAAAGAGTGCGGTCATGGCTGCAATGGTCGTTCCTCTCTCATTAGATGACATGAAAAATCTCGGTGCTTATTACACCTTACAAAGCCCTAAACCTGGAGCAGCTAAAAATAAAACACTCGCCGAACAAGGCGAAAGAATCTTTCGTGGTGGCAACATTGATTCTGGGGTACCCGCATGTGCCGGTTGCCATTCTCCCAATGGAGCAGGCATCCCGCCACTTTATCCGCGTCTTGCCGGACAACATGCAGAGTATACGGCAACACAGCTTCGGGCATTCCGAACTGAACAACGCGCTAATGATCTTAATAGTATGATGCGAGGAATAGTCACTCGCATGAGTGAAAAAGAGATACAAGCTGTAGCAGAGTTTATTTCTGGTCTACGATAATTATTTAAAACTACAATAATACGGTCATATTGCTGTAGTTTTTTTATTCCCAAGTACTGAATATTTTTTCAGCAGCAGATAACGTACTGTTGATTTCCTTGTTGCTATGTGCAGAGGAAACAAACCCCGCCTCAAAGGGCGATGGTGCAAAATATATGCCTTCACGCAGCATCGCGTGAAAAAAACGATTAAAAGATTCTCTATCACACTCCATTACTTCGGCATAACTTGTTGGTATATTACTCCGAAAATACAGACCAAACATACCCCCTAATGACTGCGCACAAAACGTAACCCCATACTTTTTTGCTACCCTAGTTAAACCTTCGGTAAGCTGTAAGTTACGTGTAGCAAGTTTCTTATAAAATCCAGAAGCTTGTATTAGACGCAATGTAGCAAGTCCCGCGTTAACAGCAATCGGATTTCCAGAGAGCGTGCCCGCCTGATACACAGGACCTATCGGGGCAAGGCATTGCATGATATCTCGCCGACCACCAAAAGCCGCCATTGGCATGCCGCCGCCAATCACTTTACCAAGAGTGGTAAGATCTGGCCTAATATTGTAGATCCCTTGAGCGCACTTTAACCCAACTCGAAAACCAGTCATTACTTCATCAAAGACCAATACACTACCATATTTAGTGCATAACTCACGCAATGCAGATAAAAATCCAGGTTTCGGTGTTACCAAATTCATGTTGCCTGCAACTGGTTCTACGATAACTGCAGCTATTTCTTCACCACATTGACCAAATATTTTCTCCAAACCATCCTGATCATTGTAATCCAACACTGTGGTATAACTTGCAATTTCTGCAGAAACTCCAGCAGAGCTCGGACAACCAAGAGTAAGAGCTCCAGAACCGGCCTTTACAAGCAATGCATCATCATGGCCATGATAACATCCCTCAAACTTGATGATGCGATTCCTACCCGTGTAGCCTCGTGCTAAGCGAATAGCACTCATGGTCGCTTCAGTACCAGAACTAACTAGTCTTACCTGCTCAAGGGAGGGAACCAGGGAGCACAATAATTCAGCTATTTCTAGCTCCGCCTCAGTTGGCGCACCAAATGTCAACCCATTTTTTACTGCAGTCTGTACTGCTTTAATTACTTTTGGATGTGCGTGTCCAAGAATTAATGGGCCCCAAGAACCAACATAATCTATGTAAGAGTTATTGTCCGCATCCCATACGTACGCCCCTTTCCCTCTCCTAAAAAATATGGGCACTCCTCCTACCGATTTGAATGCACGAACTGGTGAATTGACTCCACCTGGAATATATTTCTGAGAAAATTGAAATAGTTTTTGATTAAGTGAAGTCATTTGATAACTCATTAGAATGGCAAATAGAATGTTTTGCTTGCTTGAATAAATAAGTAATTTTTTTAGCTTCAGCCTCTATATCAATAGCGCTAAACAGAGAATTACTAATTGCTACGGCGTCAACACCTTGATGTATCAGCTCCAAAACGTTATCAGAAGTTATGCCTCCAATGGCAACAATGGGAACTTGTAGATACTGCTTTGCCTCATATATCAAACCAATAGATACGGCTACTGCACTAGGCTTTGTAATAGAAGAAAAGAACGCGCCGAATGCAACATAGTCTGCGCTATTTTGCTCAGCTTCAATTGCGTATTTCAGTTGATTGTAACAGGAAGCTCCGATGATCTTTTCAGAACCTAGTCTTTGCCGTGCTTCGATTATGGTTATATCTTCCATCCCTAAGTGCACCCCATCTGCACCAATTTCAATAGCAAGCTCAAGATCATCATTGATTATCAAGGGAACATGAAATTTCTGACAAAGATCGAGAAGCGAAGCCGCCTGTTCCAATTTCAAGTTACTATCAGCTACTTTGTTTCGATATTGTAGCAACCTCACTCCCCCTATAAGTGCCTGATTTGTTATCAATACTAAGTCGGATGTATTAATCACATCTGGGGTGATCGCATATAAACCATTAATTATCGGACTCGACATCTAATTGCCCCTCTTCGTAGGCATCATGTTCATTGGTAGCCCAAAACATGCGATCAGGTAAGCTCTGCCCCATCCCAGGATGAAAACCAGCTTTTAAAGCTTGCCAAGTATATTCTTGTGCCTCGTACACGCCTTCCGAGATAGGCAAGCCATTGGCAAGAGCAGCAGCAATGGCCGAAGCTAATGTGCAGCCTGACCCATGGTAAGAACCAGCTAAACGCTTCCATTTATCAGAACGTACGATGCCCTGAGTTGCATATAAAGTATTAATTACTTGAGGTGAATTTTCGTGAGTACCCGTAATTAGCACGTATTCGCAGCCCATATGTATGAGCCTAGTTCCACATTGATCCAAATCTAGCACATCATGGTCATCTTCATCCTCCTGTACTAACCGACGTGCTTCCATACTATTGGGAGTGATGATGGTAGCTTGGGGAAGCAGTAATTCACGCATTGCTAGCACCATTTTTTCAGTAGCGAGCTCATCGCCACGACCTGAATTAAGTATAGGGTCTAAAACTAATGGAATATCCGGATAATCTGAAATTACTTCAGCAATAGCTGCGATAGTTTCAACACTGCCCAACATTCCTATTTTGAAAATATTTACTGGCATGTCCTCAAGCACTGCACGCGCTTGATCCACTACCCACCCGGCATCCAACGCCATTACATCATCTACCCCAAATGTATCCTGTACGGTAATCGCGGTAATCACCGATAACGGGTGACAACGCATACTGGCGAGAGTGAGAATGTCAGCTTGGATGCCCGCGCCGCCGCTCGAGTCGTTTGCAGAGAAAGAAAGAACTATAGGGGGTGGCTGAAGCATGCATTAATACCGTAAAATTACATTTTAACCTAAAATACTTATATCATGCCTACTACTGAGACTCTCGTATATCGCAGTTACATGTGCCTTATTTGCGGTTTTATATATGACGAAAGTGACGGATTACCTGAAGAAGGCATCCCTCCTGGCACACGATGGGAAGACGTACCAATGAACTGGGTTTGCCCTGAATGTGGTGCACGTAAAGAAGACTTTGAGATGGTTGAAATCTAGATGCGTATCCTGCATACCATGTTACGAGTTGGAAATTTGGAAAAATCAATTGATTTTTATTCAAATGTTCTAGGAATGAGAGTGCTGCGACGCAAAGACTATCCAGAGGGAAAGTTTACCTTGGTATTCGTTGGCTACCAAGATGAGACTGATGGTTCAGTACTTGAATTAACATACAACTGGGATGTGGAAAATTATGATTTAGGAACAGGTTACGGTCACATAGCCATCGAAGTAGATGACGCTTATCTAGCTTGTGATATGGTTAAGAAACGTGGCGGGAATGTCACCCGTAAAGCAGGTCCAATGAAACATGGAGCCACGGTTATTGCTTTTGTAGAGGATCCTGACGGTTACAAGATCGAGTTTATCCAGAAAAAAATACCACAAAATAAAGTTTAGCAATATAAAAAGTCAAGAAGAAAAATAAGGTGTCAACAAAATAGTACTATTAGAATAAGTTTTATCCATTGATTCTAATTATTATTTCTCCTGGTTAGATTCAATACGGCAGCAAAAAAACCATCCGTACGATGTAAGTTGGGAGATAATTGCAAGAATTTTCCTGTATCGAGCGGAATCTTTTGTTTCGCAAATATTTCAGAGCAGTTTTGCAGTGTAAACTTAGCGTGGCTAGCAAGAAAACTCTCGATAATTTCTTGATTTTCCTCGGGTAAAAAACTACAAGTTGCATAAACTAGCCTCCCCCCCGGTTTAAGCAAGTTTGATGAAGATGAGAGTATCGCCGTTTGTTTGCGTTTAAATCTCTCTATACTCTGTGGTGACTGACGTAATTTCAAATCAGGATTACGGCGTAGTGTTCCTAATCCACTACAAGGCACATCAACTATAAGTCGGTCAATTTTTCCTGTCAGTCGCTTTACCTTGTTATCACTTTCATTGTCTATACACCTAGTATATATGTTGGACAAGCCAGAACGCTTGAGACGCAATTTCAAATTATTTAATCGCTTCTCAGATATGTCAAATGCATAAATACGTCCCTTTGAGCACATTAATGCGCCCATCATCAGCGCCTTGCCACCAGCACCAGCACAAAAATCTACCACTATGTCACCACGCTTAGGTCCTAACAAATAACCTAAAAGTTGACTCCCCTCATCTTGAATTTCGATCTTGCCAGCTAGAAACAAATCATGCCGGTTGATAGTCAATTTTCTAAAAAGGCGAATACCAATAGGAGAGTAGGGGGTAACTTGTGCCTCAATACCATCTTTGCTCAATTTAGCAAGAACCTCGTTGCGATTTGCAATTAATGTATTTACGCGTAAATCAAGTGATGCTGGCTGTTGTAGAGAGAGTCCAAGCGTTAGGATATCCTTATCAAGCATAAATTTCTGCATTTTTTCCACTACCCACTCTGGTAATTCTGATCGAATAGATAATGACTGCGATTTTAGACTTGCTGCTTTTATTTTTGTAAGCTGTTTTGCCTCAGCCTCACTGACAAGAGGTATTAATTCTTTCAAATTCATACCTTGAAACTTTACAAGATAAGCAAGCAGCAATGAACGAGAAGCAGTAGTTCCAACAATTTGCTTAAGAGAAAAAAAATGTCGTAGCACACCAAAAACAGATTCTGATATGAATGCTCGGTCGTTTACCCCAAATTTAGAATTATCACGAAAGAAATGTCGTAACACACCATCAGCAGGACGCGCAAACTGCTGTACTGCACGTAATGCCGCAACGGCCATATCCATCTGATCAGGAGTAAGACGCATCTATTGTAAGCACATACAATAAAATAGAAAAAACTAGTAGTAGTAATTTAATAAGTGGCTCACTTATGCAGATCAGGTGAGCATAAAACTAAATTTTCAGATGTAGTATCCCCGCTCACCTCAACATGACTTCCAAATAGCTTTAGCCGGCCTTCCATAAATAAACGTACGGCTTCTGGGTATATAAGATGCTCCTGCTCCAACACTCGTGCCGCAAGAGTTTCTTTTGTATCATTTGGTAGCACTCGAACAGCTGCTTGAATGATAATTGGGCCATGATCCATTCGAGGCGTAACAAAATGTACTGTACAACCATGTATTCTTACGCCTTTCTCTAAAGCCTGTTCATGTGCTCTGAGGCCGGGGAAAGCTGGCAATAACGAAGGATGTATGTTTATTAGCTTTCCATTGTACTGGTTAACAAAACTGTCTCCCAACACACGCATAAAACCAGCTAGCGCTATCAGAGAAGGACGATAAAAATTAATTCTTTTCGCTAAAGCGTCATCAAATGCTTTACGATTTTGATATTCTCGGTGGTCTACTATAACGGTTTCGACATCGTGCTTTTTAGCTATCTCCAGCCCAGCTGCTTTAGGGTTATTGCTGATTACAGCAGCTACCCTGACGAGAGGCTTTGCTTGAAGCAAAGCTCGCATATTGCTACCACGACCAGAAATAAGGATGACGAGAGATTTCATTATGGTTGTTATAGAAAAGACTCAACTCGATACTGATCACTCTATTATAGTTTGCGCTTCACCTTTCCCGCATTTTCGAATTGTGCCAATACGCCACACAGTCTCTCCTGCAAAACGTAGTTCTTCCGTCACGGCATTGACATATTCATTTGAGATTATCAATACCATGCCAATACCACAATTGAATACACGATACATTTCATGATCAGCAATTTTGCCTTGCTGTTGTAACCAATGAAACAATGTGGGCATATCCCATGCACTCTTTTGCAATACTGCAGTAACTCCCTTAGGTAGAATGCGGGGAATATTTTCTACTAGCCCCCCACCAGTGATGTGTGCCATGCCTTTTACTGGAAAATGTTTCAGCAACTTAAGCAATGGTTTCACGTAAATACGAGTTGGTGCCATGATCACGTCTATTATCGTCTTACCATTAAAATTAGCGGATAAATCTGTACCACTCTCTTCTAGAATCTTGCGAATCAAAGAGTAACCATTTGAATGTGCTCCGCTGGAGGCAAGTCCAAGAACAACATCACCCTCCATAATGGATCTTCCACTAATGATTCGGTTTTTCTCAACCACACCTACTGTAAAACCTGCAAGATCGTATTCGCTCTCCAAATACATGCCTGGCATTTCTGCTGTTTCACCGCCAATTAAAGCACATCCTGCTTGCTCGCAACCTTCAGAGATCCCCCTAATTACGCGAGCAGCAATATCAACATCAAGCTTACCGCAGGCAAAATAATCTAAAAAAAACAGTGGCTCTGCTCCCTGTACCAAAATATCATTGACACTCATGGCTACCAAGTCTATTCCAATACAGTCGTGCTTATCGAATTTAAATGCAAGCTTCAATTTCGTGCCCACACCATCAGTACTCGACACCAACACTGGATTTTGGTATTTTCTGGAAATCTCAAATAGTGCCCCAAAGCCACCGATTCCAGTAAGTGCTTCCGGACGCATAGTACGCTTTGCATAAGGCTTAATTTTTTCTACTAAGTGGTTGCCTGCATCTATATTAACGCCAGCGTCAAAATAGGACATTTGGGTTGAGCCTAAATTTCCTTGATTTGATGAAGTCAAGTTGAGTTCTCGCTTTGTTGCAGTTAGAGTGCGATTATTAGGAACTGTAATTTTACCGTAAATGGACCACAAACACTCTAGCGATTTACATCACCTATGGTGGCTAGTATTAGTCTTTATCGTGGGTGTGTTGATTTATTTGCTAAGCCCGATACTTACTCCTTTCCTTCTGGCGGGAATCATCGCCTATATTTTTAATCCACTTGTGACAAAGATAGTGGCATGGAAAATACCACGCTCTCTTGGAACGATACTAGTAATAACACTTTTGCTAAGCTTATTTACGATATTGATTCTTATTTTAGCGCCCTTATTGGAGAAGGAAGTTTCCCGACTAATTGAAAAAGCACCAGTTTATCTTGAAACAATCAGAAACAGCTTGGTCCCTTGGCTAGAAAAATATCTGAGTATTAATCTAAAATTTGACATTGCTCAGCTCAAACAATTACTGACGCAAAACTGGCAAGATGCGGGAGGAGTTCTTGCTAAGTTGATACCATCATTTACCAGTGGTGGTGTAGCAATAATGGAATTTTTCTTAAATATCGTACTAATGCCAGTTGTGCTATTTTATTTACTACGAGACTGGGAGCAATTGGCTAAACTTGTAGACGAAATAATTCCTCGCCATTGGCATAAACAAGTTAATTTGCTTGCGCGTGAGACTGATAGAGTGTTGTCTGAATTCATGCGCGGGCAACTTTCGGTGATGTTATTAATGAGTTTTTGCTACGGAATAGGATTATGGATTGTAGGACTTGAATTTGCTTTGCCAATCGGTATGATAGCTGGAATCCTTGTATTTGTGCCCTACCTCGGCTTAGGTATCGGCTTGATACTAGCAACCATAGCGGCACTTATTCAATTCCAAGAGTGGAGTAACCTTATACCGGTATGGATAGTATTTGGTGTTGGGCAAATGCTTGAAGGAATGGTATTTACTCCTTGGTTAGTTGGTAACCGTATAGGCTTACATCCAGTGGTGGTGATTTTTGCATTACTCGCATTTGGCCAGTTGTTCGGGTTTGTTGGTCTATTATTGGCGTTACCAGCGAGTGCTGTGTTGCTAGTTTGGTTGCGTTACGTACGCAAACAATATTTGGAAAGCACGCTTTACAATTCGTAAATGAAGCAACTTTTACTTGATATCACTCCATCTTCTTCACCTACATTGGAAAATTTTGTTCCAGGGCACAATATAGAATTGTTGCAAGTCCTAGAAAATATCCTTGAGGGTCGAGAACAAGAACGCTTTGTTTATCTGTGGGGCGGAAAGGGGTGTGGCAAAAGCCATTTATTACAAGCGGTGGTTGAGACTTGCGCTCAAAATAAACTAGATGCAATTTATATTAAGTGTGGCATCACACCTAACATAAACGCCAAATTCTCAGGAATTAGTGAGGTAGACTGTTTAACAATAGATGATGTTGATCATCTCGGCGCATCAGAACAAATAGGTTTATTTAATCTTTATAACAACATTCGAGACGAAGGTCATGCGCTTATGCTGGTATGTGGACCAGCCGCACCGGCACAATTGGCCTTGCGCAAAGACTTAGTTACACGTTTGGGATGGGGTCTAGTTTACCAGATCCATGAATTGTCTGATGAAGAAAAAATACAAGCTATGAAAAACCATGCTACTAGCCGCGGTTTTGATTTACCCCAGGATGTATGTGACTACCTTCTGCGACATGGACAGCGAGACTTTCCATCGTTGATGGCCACACTTAATGCCCTTGATCTTTGTTCACTAACGAATAAGCGTCAAATCACTATCCCGATGGTACGCGAACTAATACTTCCCACATCATGAATCTGGCACTATTTGACCTTGATAATACACTGCTTACAAGTGACAGTGACTTTGAATGGGCTCAATTCCTAATTGAACAACAAGTCCTTGATCGTGAGATATATGAAGCACGTAACTTAGAATTTTATGAGCAATATAGGGCCGGGACCCTTGATATAAGTCAATTCTTAGATTTTCAGTTAAAACCTTTATCACGCCATAACCGAGTCCAACTTAACAGTTGGCATAATGAATTCATGACAAAAAGAATTCTACCGATGATTGCTCCGGGTGCCCACGAGTTAATCAATAAACATATGCTAGGAGGTGACCTTTGCGTCATAATCACTGCCACAAATCAATTCGTTACTGCGCCAATTGCACAAGCGCTAGGAATAAATAACTTAATTGCTACCGAAGCAGAACTGATAAATGGTGAATTCACCGGCAAAGTTTCAGGAACACCTTGCTTTAGGGAAGGAAAGATAAAGAGGTTAGAAGACTGGCTTGATGAACACAATCTAACTTGGTTATCGTTCCTTGAAAGCTGGTTTTATAGTGACTCCCTAAACGATATACCATTACTTAACAAAGTAACTCACCCTGTAGCAGTAGATCCCGATATAACACTTAAGAATCATGCTAAAAAAAATAACTGGCCTATCATAAGCCTACGATAAAGTCACAATTGAAAAGCTATCATAATTATGTTTTCTCACTTTAACCCGAACCAAAGTATTTTAATTTTTACAATTCCAAGTGGCTTTTATTAAAAATCCGTTAATACTGCTAATCATTTTTCTTATACTCTCGATAGTAAGTTTAATTATTGGGTTATTTTTTGGTAGCGTAAATATTCCCCTATACAAAATAGTCCACATATTGCTATTTCCAACAAATGATGTCACTACTCAGATAATCTGGGAACTTCGTTTACCACGAATCTCGGCATCATTTGTTTGCGGAGGTTTACTAGCACTTGCAGGAGCATTGTTACAAGTGTTGTTACGTAATCCACTAGCGGATCCCTATATTCTTGGCGTATCTGGTGGCGCAGCGGTGGGTGCACTTACCGCAACGCTGCTAGGATGGGGAATGTTATTTACCAATTTAATCTCTCTGGCAGGTGCGTTACTTGCAATTGCAGTTGTGTTCGGATTAAGTTTTCGTACTGGTAACTGGAACCTCTATAGATTACTCTTAACCGGGGTTGTGTTATCTGCTGGTTGCACTGCATTAATAACCCTTATACTGACACTTGCACCAATCAACAATGTGAAAGGAATGTTATTTTGGCTGATGGGGGATGTTTCTCGTGCCGAAGAAATATTGCCTGCATGGACTACCCTTTTGATTGTGGGAGCTATAAGCATCATCTTTTCTAGAAAACTTAATGTTCTTAATCTTGGTCAAATGAAGGCTAAAACACTAGGGGTGGCAATACTACCACTTCAAATAGGAATTTATTTTTGCGCTTCGTTAGTAACTGTCGCAGCATTAATGTTGGCTGGTGCAATTGGCTTTGTTGGTCTTATTGTTCCTCATGCTATTCGGCTACTAGGTGTAAATAATTATCAATGGCTGCTTCCCTTATCTGTACTATTTGGAGGCTGTTTTCTTACATTGGCTGACACGCTGGCACGTACCCTATGGGCACCCCAGCAATTACCAGTTGGAGTGTTTACTGCACTACTGGGGGTGCCAACGCTTTTATTGTTACTATCAAAAAAACGTTAATCCTATACCTCTAAACTTAAAGGAGTAAAGTAATTGTATAAGATGAATATGTATTTTCCATGCTGCCGAATAAGTAAACTACATACAATATTTGTAGTTTCAGATTTTAAGCAAAACTAGATACAGAAAACAAGCATTACAAACGATATCACTTAATTTGAAAAAGATAAGATATGAAACCTATCGAAGAAACTTCAATAAATTGAGCTTAAAGCTGGTAATCTTCACGTCACTTTGAAAAGGATATTTTAAAGGTCTGAATTATGCGACAGAATTCCTTTTATTTATTTTTGTTGTAATGAACTCTGTGCAGACTTCAGGATGGCTTTCTGCGCCACCAGTTTCTATTTCACCCCAAATTCGTGGCTGGTTGCTAAATCGTGGGTCTCTTACACGCCTGATACAAATACGTTGCAAGAATTTTCGTGTTGAGCCTGTATTTCAATCGCTTTCAACAGCATGTGAGGACGAGCTTCTTGTATTAGGCTTGCGCAAAGGAGAATTAGCACATATTCGTGAAGTCTACCTATACTGTGGTAAAACACCAGTGGTGTTTGCTCATTCTGTTGTAGCAAGAAAAAACTTACGAGGAGCATGGTGTAAATTAGGTAACCTTGGCAATAAATCTCTAGGCACAGTGCTTTTTACTAACCCAGTTGTCAAGCGTACGCCTTTACAATATAAAAAATTAAATTCGAGCCATCCGTTGTTTCACCGAGCTTGCGTAGATTTACATACAACCTATTTTAATCTGTGGGCACGTCGTTCCTTATTTAGTTTACATGGACAACCCATATTAGTCACCGAAGTGTTCCTTCCTCCCATCTTGGATTTAGTATTGTGATAATCACAGAAAGACTTGAGCATTACGAAAAGTTGATGCGTTTAGATAAACCTATTGGTATTTTATTATTACTATGGCCCACTTTATGGGGCCTGTGGATAGCCGCAGAGGGCATGCCAAATTGGCCTATTGTATGGATATTTGTATTAGGTACTATACTTATGCGTTCTGCTGGCTGTGTAATAAACGATTACGCTGACCGTAACTTCGATCCATATGTACAGCGTACTAAGGATCGCCCACTAGCAACCGGAGCAGTTAGCAAAAAAGAAGCGCTACTTCTGGCAACAGGCTTAAGCTTATGTGCATTCCTCCTAATTCTTAGCTTAAACTTTCTCACCATTTTATTGTCGGTATTTGCATTGCTGCTTGCAGGGAGTTATCCATTTACAAAACGTTTCTTTGCAATTCCACAAGCATATCTGGGTATTGCTTTTAGTTTTGGCATCCCAATGTCATTTGCTGCGCAAACCGGGGAGCTACCCATGATTGTATGGCTGTTAATGACAGCAAATTTGCTGTGGGTGATTGCCTACGACACAGAGTACGCAATGGTGGATAAGGCTGACGATTTAAAGATAGGTATTAAAACTTCTGCTATCACATTTGGACGTTATGATGTGGCCGGAATTATGCTATGTCATGTAATTTTTCTAGGTACTATGGTTACTGTTGGACTAATCCAGAATCTCGGTTTTGTATATTATATCGGTCTTGGAGCTACGTTAGGCCTTATAATGTACCAATACTATCTGATACACAATCGCGAACCAGCAAGTTGTTTTAAAGCTTTTCTTCACAATAACTGGGTGGGGGCAACAGTGTTTGCCGGTATAGTGCTTGATTATTTTATTGGAACAACCTATTAAATACTAATCTGATGAAATATAAAGATCTACGCGGCTTTCTCGCACAACTAGAAGACAAAGGCGAATTAAAACGTATAGCAAAAGAGGTTAGTCCATATTTGGAGATGACCGAAATTTGTGATCGGTTGTTAAAAACTGCTGGCCCAGCTATTTTATTTGAAAATCCCAAGGGACATAATATTCCTGTATTAGGAAATTTGTTTGGTACGTCAAAACGTGTTGCAATGGGCATGGGGCAAGAGTCGGTTGAATCTTTACGAGAAGTGGGTGAACTCTTAACATATCTTAAGGAACCAGACCCACCCAAAAGCTTGAAAGACACATGGGACAAATTGCCTGTGCTAAAGCAAGTTGTTAACATGGCTCCAAAAATATTGTCCAGCGCACCATGCCAGGAAATAGTTTGGGAAGGTAATGATGTAGATCTTTACAAATTACCGATCCAAACATGCTGGCCTGAAGACGCGAGCCCTCTGATAACTTGGGGCTTAACTGTTACTAAGGGCCCGAAAAAGACAAGGCAAAATCTAGGCATTTATCGCCAACAAGTAATTGCACCAAATAAACTTATCTTGCGCTGGTTAGCACATCGTGGAGGTGCTCTTGATTTTCGTGATTTTTGCCTCGCTAGCCCAGGACAGCCATATCCGCTAGCAGTTGCGCTTGGAGCAGATCCAGCGACCATACTCGGTGCTGTTACCCCAGTCCCAGATAACTTGAGTGAATACCAATTTGCTGGATTGCTACGTGGTACAAAAACAGAAATCGTAAAATGCCTAAGCCATAATTTACAGGTCCCCGCAAGCTCAGAAATTGTGTTGGAAGGTTACATCTATCCTAATGAAACAGCACTTGAAGGGCCATTTGGTGACCACACTGGTTATTATAATGAGCAAGAAACGTTCCCAGTATTTACTATTGAACGTATTACCATGCGAAATGATCCAATTTATCATTCAACTTACACAGGTAAGCCGCCAGATGAACCAGCAATTCTAGGTGTAGCCTTAAACGAAGTATTTGTACCACTATTACGAAAACAGTTTCCAGAAATCGCTGATTTTTACTTGCCCCCTGAGGGCTGCTCCTACCGAATGGCTGTATTAAGCATAAAAAAACAGTATGCGGGTCACGCTAAGCGTGTGATGTTTGGCGTCTGGAGTTTCTTGCGTCAATTCATGTACACTAAATTTATCATTGTTACAGACGATGACGTAGATATACGTGAGTGGAAAGAAGTTATCTGGGCAATTACCACTCGTGTTGATCCAGTACGTGACACGCTACTTGTAGAAAACACGCCTATAGATTATCTCGACTTTGCTAGTCCAGTGTCAGGACTTGGCGGAAAAATGGGACTTGATGCCACTAATAAATGGCCAGGAGAAACTACTCGTACATGGGGCAAACCGATTGTGATGGATCAAGCAGTTCAAAATCGAATAAATGAAATCTGGAATGATCTTGGAATTTGATTCTTACCTATTAATCTCTAATTGAACAACTAAATTAAGCAAAATTAACGACTACTAGCTAAAAAACTGTCGGGGTTTTTTACATATATTTTATTATATTCTTATGTTTTATGGCTATCTATTTGTAAAACAACATAATAATAATTATGGTATAAAAATTGCTTGTATAATTCTACTGATATAAGAATAAAGTTAAAAATATACTTAATAATAACTAATATTGTGATTTCTCACACAGAATTCCGCGTGAAACAGCATTACTCTATATATGTATTTTATATATAACTTTTACTGCACTTTTATGTGTAGTAACTAAGGAGTGTAATTTGACTATCAATAAAGATCAAAGTGATAATATGAAAGATAAGCTGCAACTCGATAATCTCAAAGACAAAACAAAATCTGTAGATACCTCACGTAGGCGTTTTGCAAAAACTGGGTTAGCTGCGTCTGGAGTAATTCTTACACTCGCTAGTCGACCTGTATTGGCGAATACTCTTCTTTGTAGATCCCCTTCTGGGTTTCTCTCAGGAAACACTAGCTCCCATATTGAACAAATGTGCTTTGGTAATTACCCAGATTATTATGCCAATCACCCGGAAGCATGGCAGGGAACCAGATATGAACCAGGTGTATATGACAGCACCAAGAGCTCCAACACAAACAATAATTCAAACAATAATTCAAACAATAGTGAAAATTCAAGCAACGACAAAAGTTCAACTAGCGGAGTTGCAGGAGGTACAAATCAAGTAGATAAATGGGTAGGTGGAACCCCGTTTCAACAAGCGTTCCCTGGTAGCAGCCAATTTCCTGGAAGATCTATGATGCAGGTGTTGTGGATGAATAACGAAATGGGTGGGCAATGTGTAGCAGCATTACTCAATTCGGCCCTTGGATTAACGCCACCGTTGACTGAAATAAGAGTCGTGGAAATATTCCTAGAATATGAAACGAAGGGTTTTTTCGAACCGACAGCAGGAGTTCATTGGTATAGTCAAGATATTATTTACTATCTGAATAGCCTTACATAAATAGATAGTATTCTATAAAATAATTCGACTCCATCGTTATAGACTCTGATCTAACCTTAGTCGCAAATTTAAAGTGAAGTGGAAAATAATATCATCTGATCAAGAAGCTCTATGTGTCCATACTTGGGATAGTGAATACGTCGTCTATAATAGTCTTTCTGGGGATACTCACTTACTTAATTCAACTGCCGGACAGTTATTATTAAAATTACAAAAATCCTCAATGGATTCAACGTCACTCGCTAACCTTATTACACCCACAGATAAATCTAAATCATCTTTAGAACATGAGCTCCAAATAGAACAGCTTCTTGCAGAACTCAACACCCTTAATCTAGTAGAAGAGTGCTAGGTTAAAACTACTTACAACCCTCCATCTTGTAGATAAAGTACCCATCTTTGTTAATTGCTTCTATGACGTTATCAGGAGCACTCTGGCTATGGCAAAATCTGCACTCCTTGCTCGAAATTGCTGCATCACCTTCATCGATTGAATTTAACCATTGCTTCGCATATTCAACTGCTTTTTGATCATCTTTTACCCCTGTAAATACATCAAAGTGCATTGTGTGGCCATCCTTTGATTTTACGTAGGTATCATAGACATGAATTTGCATAATCTTTCCCCAAGAAATTTATAAAATAAGTATTTTACTTGTTTAAAACGCAAAAGGTACCGAAGACAGTTTTATTTAATCAAATTTTATTATACTGTCATGGAAGATATCAATAAAAGCCATCTTTTTAGTTAGATAAAAACTACAGAAATTATGGAACGACCAATTATAGGGTTTGGACATGACGATATAGGAGATTGGGTTGCAACTCTTAGTTGTGGACATCTACAGCATGTCCGGCATACTCCCCCGTTTATCAATCGACCCTGGGTTACAACAGAAAAGGGCCGTAAAAGCAAAATAGGAAAAAATCTCAATTGTGTTCGATGTAACAGATTTGAAATACCCGATAGTTTTGTTGCATATAAAAAAACACCAATTTTTACTGAAGAATCTTTACCTGCTGGCTTAAAAAGTGATCACTCTACCAAAACCGGAGTTTGGGGAATGATCATAGTTACAGGAGGGAAACTTCGATATTGTGTTGCTGCTTTAGATACAGATGTAGAACTATCTCTCAACAACCCTGGAATCCTTGTACCTGAAGTTTTGCATAGTGTAGAGCCTTTAGGAGCAGTTAGTTTTTTTATTGAATTCTATAAGGATCCGTATCATGCTACCTAACAATTTCTTCAACTAATACAGAAAGAAAATACTATTTCACACTTCAGCTTTGTAAATGGTGATAAGTATACTCAAAACCTTCAATGTATATAATAGTCCAAATAATTCATTGTGCTACATAAACAACACGCAATACGCATAATAAAAGAAATACTAACGTAGACCAAGCACGTCTTGCATATCAAACAAGCCACATTTCTTACTTGCTAGAAAACGGGCAGCACGTAACGCCCCCTCTGCAAAAGTTGAGCGACTACTAGCCTTATGTGAAATTTCAATACGTTCGCCTGTTCCTGCAAACATCACTGTATGATCGCCAACTATATCTCCGCCACGTACAGTTGAGAATCCAATGGTTGAAGGTTTACGTTCACCTATGACCCCCACTCGGCCATATTCTGCAACTTCTAAAAGATCTCTTGAATGTGCCTCAGCTACTATTTTGCCCATGTGCAATGCAGTACCCGATGGAGCATCCACTTTATGACGATGATGGGCTTCAATAACCTCAACATCATAGCCTTTATTTAGTACCTTGGCAGCCATATCTAAAAGTTTGAAGGTGACGTTTACACCCACGCTCATATTAGGTGCTAACACGATTGCAATATCTCTTGATGCTGCTTTAAGCACCTTTTTTTGCTCCTTTGAAAAACCAGTGGTCCCAATGACCATTTTTACCTTTTCAGTACGACATATTAAGAGATGCTCAAGTGTTCCTGCGGGACGAGTAAAATCAATCAGGAGATCACAACCAGGAAGAGCAGTAGAAAAGTTATCAGTAATAGTAACGCCACAATGGACACCAACTAACTCTCCCACATCTTTAGTAAGATAAGGATTACCAGGCTGCTCTAGGGCCGCTAATAAGCACAAGTCCGATTCCTGTGTTATAGCATTCAATAGAGCTCTTCCCATTCGGCCAGAGCTTCCAGCAACAGCAATATTCAATTTCGTCATTTGTATATACCTACAAGGTTATTATGTAACATCACAAAAAAATATTTTTACTTTTATTAATCTGCCTCTAAACCATCTGTAATTCCAGGTGGAGGTGGAGGCATAATATCTTCAACAGCACTAGGACTAATTAGTTCTGATGAAGAATCTACATCAATCTCTTTCTCTACAGCAAGCACCGTGGGCCCATCCTGCTCCGTGCTCGGAATAGTTGGTTCTGATGAAAGCTCTATCTGCTGTTTGTCCTCAATAACTGGAACTGATGAAAGCTCTATGTCCTGATTGTCCTCAGCAGGGAGTTTGGCGGGCTCAATTAATTTAGGTGAAACAGAAGCGAATGAGTCCGAGAAATCGCCCTCAGTTCGCGCAAGTTTGTCATCTTCAAAAAACACTGTTAGTTTATATTCCTCTACTAGCACGCCTTGCTGTACAAGGCGATAGACATAATCCCAACGATTCTTATGAAAAACATCGCCAATCAGTGCAGAACCAAGTACAAAACGAACTTGTGACTTAGTCATTCCAGGTTTCAGTTTTTCTACCATTTCCTGGGTTATAACATTACCCTGCTGCACATCAATCTTATAGAGCAAAGAAGGCACGGATGAACACCCAGCTATTAGTAATAAAATAAGCAGCTTAAATATTTTTGTGCGCATCGCGTCAACATATGTTTTCAAAGCAGATTTAACATTATATGATACAGTATATAATTTACCGGGCAGATATAACTATGAGTAAACCAAACGATCTCAAAACTATGGGCCTTAAGGCCACGTTACCACGACTACGAATTCTTAGTTTATTTGAAAATTCTGCTATACAACACCTATCAGCAGAAGACGTATATCGATCTTTAATAAGTGAAGGTGAAGATATTGGCCTCGCCACTGTCTATAGAGTTCTAACCCAATTTGAGCAGGCTGGAGTTTTAAAGCGTCATCACTTTGAAAGCGGTAAAGCAGTATTTGAACTTAATCGAGGTGATCATCATGATCATCTTGTATGTCTACAATGTGGTCACGTTGGTGAATTCTATGATGAGGAAATAGAGAAACGCCAGGTTAAAATTGCTAAAGATCGCGGTTTTATCATACACGAGCACTCGCTTTCACTATATGTGGATTGTGTAAAACCAACTTGTGCTTACCGCAAAGTATAAGTGAGAGATGAATAAAACTAAATTTATGAAAGAAAACTAAGTTGAAATTATTCTACTCAGCCTGGCTCTATATTAAACCTAGACAGAATGTAGCAAATTTTGTAATTCACTTTTATATTTAGGTGTTTTGTCTGTGCCTTCTTATGAATTTTTCATTGGCCTCCGTTACACACGCGCAAAACGCCGCAATCATTTTATTTCGTTTATTTCATTGACGTCGCTTTTAGGAATCACGCTCGGTATGACTGCACTTATAACGGTGATGTCAGTAATGAACGGATTCCAGAAAGAGGTACGTACTCGTATTCTTGGTGTGGCATCACACATTCAGATAAGCGGCTTAAATGAAACTCTTCCCGACTGGCAAGAAATTGCAAATCAAGCAGTACAGCACCCACAGGTAGAAGCTGCTGCGCCCTTTGTTAGTGCTCAGGGCATGGTGTCTTTCAATCAAGCCGTACGTGGTGTATTAGTACGTGGAATCCTGCCTGATACAGAAAATAATGTCGCTGATTTTTCCAAGATGATGGTGGATGGAGAACTAAATAACCTCGAACCAGGAATGTTTGGTATTGTTGTTGGCAAAGAATTAGCACGAACTTTGGGCGCATCCAAGGGAGATAGGATCATATTAATCTCACCGCAAGGGCAAATGACACCAGTAGGAATACTGCCACGTCTCAAACAATTTACTGTTACTGGTATTTTTGAAGCGGGACATTTTGAATATGACTCCTCGTTGGCGTTAATTCATATGGCAGATGCACAGAAACTGTATCGTATGAAAGATGGTAGCGTATCTGGTGTAAGACTAAAACTACACGATCTCTTCCAAGCTCCAAAAGTAGTTCGAGAACTCGCGCCAATAATTTCTACATATACCTACATTAGTGATTGGACCAGTCAACATGCAAACTATTTTCGTGCAATCCAGATTGAAAAAAGGATGCTCTCTCTTATTCTTGCTTTAATAATTGCAGTAGCGGCTTTTAATATCGTTTCGACACTAGTAATGGCAGTAACTGACAAGCAGCCTGATATTGCAATTTTACGTACCCTTGGGGCAAGCCCACGAAGCATCATGAAGATTTTTATTGTACAAGGCACATTGATTGGGGCTTTTGGTACGATACTAGGGATTATTGGAGGAACTTTGCTGGCCTTTAATATAGACTCCGTGATTGCGCTAATAGAGTATTTGTTCACTGTTCAGTTTCTATCTAATGAAGTTTATTACATAAGCAATATTCCATCAGACCCTCATCTTGCTGACATAGTTGCAGTTGCAATCATATCGTTTGGATTGACCATACTAGCTACAATTTATCCGAGTTACCGAGCATCCAAAGTTAATCCGTCAGAAGCTTTAAGATATGAATAAAGTAATTCTTTCTTGTAGCAATTTACGTAAAAGCTACTTTCAGGGAAAGTTTGAGGTGCCGGTTCTTTTGGGTGTAGATCTGCGTGTCGTCGCAAGTGAAACACTTTCCATTGTTGGTATATCTGGCTCAGGAAAAAGCACATTGCTACACCTGCTTGGTGGCTTAGATGACCCCACTACTGGAGGCATCCAAATTCTAGGCCAAAATATTGCTTCTATAAATGAAGAAAAGAGATGTCAACTTCGTAACGAATCCCTTGGATTTATTTATCAATTTCACCATCTACTACCAGAATTCAGCGCACTAGAGAATGTTGCAATGCCATTGTTGATTAGGCATATGAATACAAATGAATCTTATGATCATGCTGCAGAGGTATTAAAGAAGGTTGGTTTGGGTCATCGACTATCACACATACCAGGAGAACTTTCGGGCGGAGAACGCCAGCGTGCAGCAATAGCACGCGCATTAGTAACTAAACCTTCATGTATACTTGCTGATGAGCCTACCGGTAACCTTGACAGGCATACTGCATACGAAGTCTATGAGCTGATGTTAGAGCTTAACCGTGAAGCTGGCGCTAGCCTTATAATTGTTACCCATGATCCCATTCTAGCCAAACGTACAGGAAGGACTTTACAGTTAGTTGATGGTTTACTGACAGAATAAGTGGTGCTATCGTGAAAAAATAAGTAAGATTTACTTTAGTTTATGTCTCTCTTGTCGATTACGAGAGTATTATGAAAGAGTCTTATAAAGAGTCTTTTCAGCTCATATTATCTTTAATTTATGTTGCTTTTGTCATCGCAGGGATTTCTGGAATATCCTATAGCCTATTCCGCCCTGGAGGCTGGGTTAGTGGTTGGTTGGGTAATGTTTGGAGCATGGAAATGCATTACTTGGTCATGGCTATTCCTATTTTCATAATTTCTATTATTGTTATCAAAAAATGGCTAAATGGAATATTTGCTAGCAGTAAAGGGGACACCATAGTCAATTTGTTAATGGGTACTTTATTACTAGCAGGAGTATATTTCTCCGGAAGTTATTTTTTCTTTTAATAACAAAGGCTAAGTTCTTAACTAATACTTCAATAGTCTACTGGCAACGAATCAAGACTGCGCCACAAATACCACGTTGCTACAGACCTCCAAGGTTTCCATAACTCAGAAATTGTACGTATCTTAAGATCGCTTATGGGATTGTTGGCATTATAGTGAATACTTAATGCACGCTTTAAACCTAAGTCATTCATTGGCAGCACGTCCAAGCGTAGCATATGAAATATTAAAAACATTTCAGCGGTCCAGCGGCCAATTCCTTTTACTTGTGTGAGCTCTAAAATGAGTGCCTCATCGTCCATTTCTTGCCATTTAGCCTCACTTAAGCTTTTATTAATAAAGTGTATTGACAGGTCGTGCAAATAAACTACCTTTCTCTGTGACAATCCACAACCTCTTAGAACATCTTCCCTTGTGTTATGAACAGCGTAAGGTGTGATCTCAGATACTGTAGTAATTATTTTCTTCCAAACACTCTCTGCTGCCTGCACAGAAATCTGCTGCCCTATAATAGAGCGTACTAATGTAGTATAAGCATCCCCATGTGAACATAGCGCAGCTCCTTTAAAACATGATATAAGCTTATGCATCACTTTATCACGTTTTGCAAGTTCCTGAGTTGCTGTTGTCCAGTGCTTTGGAGTCATTTTAATTAATCATTAATGGTTTCGTTGCGCCCGTTTACGCCACTCATAAATTACGTATAGTCGCCATGCTCCACGTACTGTGAAATAACCTGCAATTGAAAGCAGTATCGCTAACAAGAAAATTCCAGTCAATAAGGTTTTTCCAAGGGAAGCTAACCAATCAATTGTGGAAGGAATCCATTCATTAATCTCTTTGTCTAACAGGGAAAACTCGAGCTGGGGCATACTAGCTCCACCGTTACCGATCACAAAATCACCAATAGCATATGCAGCAAGATAAATTGGTACTATTGTAAAAGGATTGGAATAAAGTGTAACTAACACAGCTACCGGTAGATTCACTTTGAAAGTTATGGCAAACATCGAAGCGAAGAAGAATTGGACTGGATTACTCCCAGGGATCAAACCAGCAAACAACCCGGCTGCAACTCCGCCCGCTACAGAGTAACGATTTAGATGCCACAGATTGTGGTGTTGCAACAAAGCCCCAAACATTCTGATAAATCTATTCTGATGAACGGTATCGTGGGAAGGAAGATACTTTTTGAAAAATTTCCGTGGCACCAGACAAGTCTCCTAAACTATCAATATGATTTGTTTATAATATATAACAGGTTACTATACTACCTCATGAATTTGTCCAACTGAAAAACCTAAAAATAAATTGGATCACAAATTAGATTTCAGCTTTCTACAGTTCTTGAAGCCATATGGAATTAGTAAGCATGTAATTTATTATATTATTTATAACTATTCCGCAAATTTCCTGTAGTTTTTTAGAAATTCGTACTATCTTAATACTCTATGCTGATAATGTGCATCGTAATATTGCGTCCTATTATTTATTAGTTATTATTCCTTCTGGAGATAATCTATGCCTATTAAATCAAGAATCAGAACTGTCCCACATTATCCAAAGCAAGGTGTAATGTTTCGGGACATTACAACACTGTTAAAAGATCCGATAGGTTTCCAAGTCACAATTAACGAGTTCGTCAATCATTTTAGTGGTGTAAAAATTGATAGGGTAGTTGGAATTGAGGCTCGTGGTTTTATTATTGGAGCAACGCTTGCATTCCAACTTGGCGTTGGCTTCGTACCAATTCGCAAGAAAGGTAAGTTACCGGCAGAAACTCGCAGTCATAATTATAAATTAGAGTACGGCACCGATTGTATTGAAATTCATACAGATGCGATTTCTCAAGGTGAACACATATTGCTAGTTGATGATCTGATAGCTACAGGTGGTACAGCAGAAGCAGCTGTAAAATTAATTGAGTCTATGGGCGGAAAGATTGTAGAGTGTTGTTTTGTAATTGATTTACCTGACCTCGGGGGTAGTTTACGGCTAGAAAAACGTGGTCAAAAAGTTTTCTCTCTTTGTAAATTTGAAGGAAATTGACCGTGATTAAAAGAAACACGAAGCGAACCTTAGAGGCAATACGTTGGAAGAATGAGCGACTGGAAATACTTAACCAACGTTTGTTACCTTCTCGATTTGAATATCTTACATATAATTCTGCAATAGAAGTAGCAGAGGGTATCCGCTCTATGGTAGTGCGTGGCGCCCCAATAATAGGTTGTGCTTCTGCTTATGGTGTGGCGCTAGAAGCCCAAAGGTTACGAACCACTACAACCAGTGAATTTGCTAGTGCTATGGACAAGGCCTTTAAAGTATTAGAAAAGAGTCGCCCCACAGCAATAAATTTATTCTGGGCACTTAAACGTATGCGCACTATTTGGCAAGGTGCTACTGGTAGCACTTCTAGTGAGATTGCAGATACCTTACTATATGCAGCACATCAGATGTTGGCTAAAGATTATAAGGTTAACCGTTCCATGGGCGCTTTTGGCGCCAAATTGCTATCTAGTAATACAAAAATTTTTACTTATTGCAATGCGGGCGCTTTAGCGACGGCCGGCCATGGTACCGCCCTTGGTATCATTCGTTCTGCTGTAGAAATCGGCAAAAAAGTTTCTGTAACTGTGAGCGAGACCAGGCCATTTCTTCAAGGTGCTCGGCTCACAGTGTGGGAAATGGCACAAGATAAAATTCCAGTAACACTCATAACAGATAACATGACGGGATATTTAATGAATCGAGGAGAAATTGACGCTGTAATAGTTGGAACTGACCGTGTAGTGGCTAATGGAGATGTGGCAAATAAAATCGGCACTTATATGGTAGCTGTATTAGCAAAACGTCACAACATCCCGTTCTATGTAGCCTGCCCATTATCTTCTATTGACCTAACTATTCCGAATGGAGCAGCAATTCCTATTGAGGAAAGAAATACTGATGAAATAACCAGCTTTCATGAATATCAGTGGACAACAAAAGAAATCAATATTTGTAATCCGGCTTTTGATGTTACGCCCGCAGATTTAGTTACCGCGCTAATTACAGAAAAAGGAATCGTGAAACAACCAAACTCCGACAGCATATTAAAATTGTTTAATTCCTAAAATTATATACTGCATTATTCTTAAAATGTATCAAGGCAAGACACAAAATATAATTTGATGCAGATTACATTAGGATTACGTCGTACTGTTCCTGTGCATAAGTTGTTTCAACTTGTAGACTAATCGGTTTTGCAATGAAATCGCCAAGCTGAGTAAGACTTAGAGACTCTTCATCAAGAAGCAAATCAATCACCTGTTGTGATGCTAAAATTCGAAATTCACGAGCATCAAATTGGCGAGACTCACGTAATAATTCACGCAAGATTTCATAGCATATCGTCTGTGCAGTTTTGACTTCACCACGACTCTGACAAGTTGGGCACGGTTCACACAAAGTTTGAGCAAGACTTTCTCGAGTACGTTTACGCGTCATTTCTACAAGCCCTAGTGCAGTAAACCCATTTACGGTCATGCGCGTCCTATCTTTCAATAATGTTTTCTTAAACTCTGTAAGTACAGCATTCTTGTGCTCTTCATTTTCCATATCAATAAAATCAATGATGATAATACCGCCTAAATTTCGTAAACGTAATTGACGAGCAATTACTTGTGCTGCCTCCAAATTAGTTTTAAAAATTGTGTCATCAAAATTACGAGTGCCGACAAACCCTCCAGTATTTACATCTACGGTAGTTAGCGCTTCTGTCTGGTCGAAAATAAGATATCCCCCAGACTTCAAACTTACACGTCTCGCTAGAGACCTTTCAATTTCATCTTCTACTCCGTTTAGATCAAATAATGGGCGCTCACCAGCATAATGCTCTAACCGGTCCTTTACATTAATCATATAGTCATGTGCAAATGCAGCCATTTTCTGAAAAGTCTCACGCGAATCTACCAAAATACGCACTGTTTCATCGGTAACAAAGTCACGTAGAACCCGATGACTAAGATTTAAGCCCTGATATATAAGAGTAGATGGAGCAGTAACTGAAAACTTTTCCTGAATTTTGAACCATTGTTTGTGTAAATATTTTATATCTGTCTGTAAATCGTTTTCACTTGCAGTTTCTGCCATGGTTCGAACTATGTAGCCACCTTTATCATCAGCAGAAATTATCTTTTGTAGTTTTTCTCTAAGTAAATCACGTTCAGTTTCGTCTTCAATACGTTGGGAAATTCCGATATTAGATTCTTGTGGAAGATATACCAGCATCCGTCCAGCAATACTAATCTGTGTAGATAATCGAGCACCCTTTGTACTAATAGGATCTTTAATAACTTGGACTAAAATATTTTCTCCTTCGTGTAGAAACTTTTGTATAGATTTATCGCCTCCCTCTCCCTGATGAAACCCCCAAATGTCAGCTACATGTAGGAAAGCAGCGCGATCGAGGCCAATATCTATAAACGCTGATTGCATCCCAGGCAACACTCGGATTACACGACCATTGTAAATATTACCTACTTTACCAAGACTACTCGTGCGTTCTATGTGCAATTCCTGCACCACCCCTTGCTCCATCACTGCTACCCTAGTTTCTTGTGGAGTTATGTTGACAAGAATTTCATCGCTCATATATGTGATGCACTATAAATTGCTGTCAACTTTGGAGAATATCTTGATATTGAACTTTTCTAGCAATTCTGCTGTTTCATATAGTGGTAATCCTAAAACACCGCTATAACTGCCAGAAAATTCCATTATAAAAACTGCAGCCTTCCCCTGAATCGCGTAAGCACCTGCTTTGTCATACGATTCACTACTTATCAGGTAACTTTGAATTTCACTCTGGCTAATATCGCGAAATCGCACTGTAGTAGTTGATAAACACTCTTCTATTTTTCCCTGTGAAGCAACAGCTACCGTGGTTAGTACTTGGTGAGTCTGACCGGAAAGTGCCGTCAACATCTCTTCCGCATGAGCCGGATTCTCTGGCTTACCAAAAATACGCCCCTTAAAGGATACTATCGTATCAGCTACAAGCAACGGCTTAAGAGGTAAGCCACGTTGTACTAGTCGCATCCACCCAGCCTCTGCCTTTGCATGGGCAATTCTACTAACATAATCAGTCGGCAACTCTCCTTTATTAGGAGTTTCATCAACGTCTGCCGGGCGCGGCAAGGTCTCTCGCATCAGTAAAATTTCAAAATTTATTCCAATCTGTTTCAATAACTCACGTCGACGGGGGCTACGAGAAGCAAGATATATTCTATTTTCTGGAAGAGCCATGATAGTAGTCCCTTAAAAATTCATATTTATTTGAAGAGAAATTCAAATTACACCTTTACTTAATATTACCGCTACTTTCTATGATATGGATGTTTATTTATAAGTGATACTGAACGATATAATTGTTCTACCAACAACACCCGTGCCAAACTATGTGGCAGTGTCAAGGCAGATAGCGCCAAAATCTCCTCTGCTGATTTTTTAATCCCGGAATCCAGTCCATCTGCACCACCAATGATAAATGCCGTATCACCCCCCTTTCTCATCCACCCAGAGATAGAATTAGCTAGTTTGGCCGTAGTCCATTGCCTGCCATGCTCATCCATCGCAATCGTACGGCATCTTGGTGGCAGGGCTGACTGGATACGCAAAGCCTCAGCATAAAGTACCTGTTTTATATTTTTACTCTTACTGCGTCTTTCCGGCTTAATTTTCAGCAGCTCAACAGGTAACTCATGTGGCATACGCCTTGCATACTCTACAAAACTTAATTCTACCCATTCTGGCATTTTGTTACCCACAGCCAATATAAAGAATTTCATGGTAAAAACACCTTAATTTAATCAATGTGACTGTATTTTGTTGATTTAGCTTTTCTAAATCACAGAATCCAACTTATCTAGCAGTCTATATGATTCGATAACAACGGTGTTTTAAGATTGACCGATAGTGGTTTCTCCACCATCGTCGTTTATAATTCATCCCATAAACCTTCAAGATCGTAGTGCGCGCGCGTAGCAGGCAGCATTATGTGCACTAGTATATCCCCTAAGTCCAATAGCATCCAATCGCCAGATTGTTCGCCTTCTATACCATAAACCACACCTCCCGCAGCCTTTACTTTATCATGTACATTGTTTGCTAGAGCTTTAGCTTGACGAGTTGAAACTGCACTTGCAATTATCATATGATCAAAGAGCGCGGTTATTTTTGTCACATCTAACACTTTGATATCATAAGCTTTGATATCTTCCAATGCAGAAACAACTATTTTTAATAGCTGATTATGCTTCATATGTTTTATAAGTATATTTGATTTGCTTTTATATAACTGAGAACCGCGTCAGAAACTAAATACCGTACACTTTCTCCAGCAGCAATACGCGCACGAATAATGGTAGCGGAAATATCTAGCATAGTTGTCGATGCAATAAATAATAGTCCATTATTTGAGCTTCTAAGACTGTTAACACTAGATACCCAACGCTTAGAGCATTCTTCTTGTAGTTCTATTGGCAACATATCATGATTTGATATAAGCTGATGGCCTGGACGAGCGACAATAATAAAATGACACAGATTAAAAGTTTCTCGCCAATTATTCCATTTGGCAAGTTTCATAAAAGCATCCGCTCCAATAACAAAACATAATACTGTTTTCTTTCCAAGCTCCTGCTTGAGTTCACGTAATGAATCCACACTATAACTGATACCCTCCCGATTAATTTCACGTTTATCTAGAATAAATCTGGGGTTATCTTGGATTGCAATTTGCACAATCTGAGCACGATGTTGCGGTGATGCAATAGGAGCAGGACGCAACCACGGATCGCCTGCAGGGATAAAGTACATCTTTTGTAAGTCAATAGTTTCAACAACTTCTTCAGCTACCCTCAAGTGACCGTAATGTATAGGGTCAAAAGTACCCCCAAAGATACCAATAAGAGAAAACTCAGACTTAGACATCGCCTATTGAAGTTAAGTAATACATAAACACAAAAAGAGGTTTTAGTAGTACTACTCTTATACCAGTTCCCATACTTTTAAGTTTTAATTACAAAGAAGTATGAGTCATGTTGGCAAGCTCCTTTACCATATATGCAGTGAAGCGGGTAGCAGATGCGCCATCAATCACTCTATGATCGTAGGATAGTGATAACGGTAAAATTAAACGTGGTACAAACTGGCCATCAAGATATGCAGGTTTGATACTGGCGCGAGAAACACCAAGAATAGCAACTTCTGGCGCATTAATAATTGGTGTGAAAGCTGTACCCCCAATACCTCCTAAGCTGGAAACGGTAAAACTCGCTCCCTGCATCTCAGCGGGCTTAAGTTTACCCTCACGAGCATTAGTGGCAAGTTTGCTTAGCTCTTTTGCAATCGTGGCCACATCCTTTTGATCCACATCACGAATTACTGGCACCATCAGTCCATTCAATGTATCTACTGCGAAACCGAGGTGGTAGTAATTCTTAATCACTAAATTCATTTCGCCATTATCTCTATCAAGCGAAGAATTAAAATCTGGAAATTTTTTTAATGCTGCTACAGTCGCCTGCATCAAAAAAGTCAATATCGTAAGCTTGACATCACCTCCCTGAAGAGTTTTATTAAATTCCTTACGTTTAGCCTCAAGATCAGTGATATCAGCTTCGTCAAACTGTGTAACATGTGGAATCATTACCCAATTACGATGTAAATTTTCCCCCGCCATTTTTTGGATGCGTGATAACGATTTTGATTCCACCGACCCAAACTTAGCAAAATCCACTTGAGGCCATGGCAGAAGATTCAAATCTAAACCATCGCTTCTATTAGTTTGTTTTGATAATTGAGCTTTGACGTAAGTCTTTACATCTTCCCTAAGAATACGTCCTTTAGGGCCGTTGCCACCAACCAAACCTAAATTTACGCCTAGTTCCCGCGCAAAACGCCTTACAGAAGGACTTGCATGCGCTTTGATAAACGAAGTTTCGTTCACTTGTATGGGGGCAACCGAAGGTTCTTGGGTAAATTGTGAATTAGGCGTTTGCGTAGGAATTGAGATATTTTTTACAGGGGGATCGTCAGAAACTGGTAAGGACAGAGAGGCAATCGTAGCTGATGTATCTGCATTACTATCAGCTTCATTAATCTCCATTATTAAAATAAGTGTGCCCTCGGAAACCTTATCACCCTCCCGAACATATATTTCCTTGACTATACCCGCATAAGGTGAGGGCACCTCCATTGTTGCCTTATCAGATTCTAGTGAGATTAATGGATCTTCTCCTTTGACTATGTCACCAGGTCGTACTAATAACTCAATTATGGGAATATTTTTGAAATCGCCAATATCGGGAACGAATACCTGTTTAATCTCAGTCACACTTTTTCCTTCACCTATGAATTCATGTTTGGAGAACGATAACTTGTGTCTACTTATCAATCCTTTTTATACTTTTACTGGGTTCGGTTTAGCTGGATCAATACCATATTTATTCATCGCCTCTACCACTATCTCTGACGATATTCTGTCCTCTTCTACTAGAGCTTTAAGCGAAGCAACGGTAATGTAGTAGCGATCCACCTCAAAAAACTGGCGCAATTTTTCGCGTGTGTCAGAACGCCCAAAACCATCGGTTCCCAACACTTTATATTGTCCTGGTACAAATTCACGTATCTGGTCAGCAAAGGTTTTCATGTAATCCGTTGCCGCAACTACTGGCCCCTCACGTCCCTCTAAACAAGACCCTACGTAAGATAGTTTTGCTGGCTCTGCTGGATGCAGCATATTCCAGCGTGTTATCTCTAGCGCTTCTCGACGCAGCTCATTAAAACTAGTAACACTCCAGATGTCAGCAGTAACGTCATATTCTTCTTTTAGAATCTCTGCTGCTGCAATAACCTCACGCAAGATAGCCCCAGAACCTAGCAGCTGTACTCTTAGTTTCAAATTTTTTCCTCTTTTGTTACCGCCCTCTCGAAATAGATACATCCCCTTCAAAATACCTTGCTCGGCACCTTTTGGAAGTTCTGGATGCGAGTAATTTTCGTTCATCACAGTTATGTAGTAATAAACATCTTCCCGCTCCTGATACATACGGCGTAGGCCATCTTGAATGATGACTACAAGCTCATAAGCAAACGTGGGATCATAAGATATACAGTTCGGAATAGTAGATGCGACTAAATGGCTATGGCCATCCTCATGTTGCAAGCCTTCACCATTCAATGTAGTACGACCAGCGGTGCCGCCCATCAAAAAACCACGGCAACGCATATCTCCTGCTGCCCAAGCAAGGTCACCAATCCGCTGAAAACCAAACATAGAATAAAAAATAAAAAAGGGAATCATCTGTACACCATGAGCACTATAAGCCGTTGCTGCCGCCATCCACGATGACATGGCGCCAGCTTCATTAATCCCCTCTTGCAAGATCTGACCATGCTTATCTTCCTTGTAGTACATCAACTTATCTGCATCCTCTGGTGTATAGAGTTGGCCTGTTGACGACCATATACCTAACTGCCGGAACATACCCTCCATACCAAACGTACGTGATTCGTCTGCCACAATTGGCACTATTCGTTTACTGATATTCTTATCCTTTACCAATATATTAAGTATGCGTACAAACGCCATGGTAGTAGAAGATTCCCGTCCTTCACTACTAGCTTTAAGTAACGTCTCGAACGCTGATAAAGGAGGTATTTGTAATGGTTCTGCATCGTGTCGCTGGTGGCGATGGAGAAGCCCTCCCAGTGCATTGCGCTTTGCCCGCATATAAGCTAACTCGGGTGAGTCTTCCTCGAACTTAAGATATGGCATTTCGTCAATCTTGTCGTCTGAAACGGGCAAGCGAAAACGGTCACGAAATGCTTTTATAGAAGTAGTTCCCATTTTCTTTTGCTGATGCGTAATATTTTGTGCTTCACCTGATTCTCCCATGCCATACCCTTTAATTGTCTTTGCGAGTATCACTGTGGGCTGCCCCTTGTGCTTAACTGCTGACGCATAGGCTGCATAAACCTTGTGAGGATCATGCCCTCCACGATTTAGTCTCCAAATATCATCATCAGACATATTTGCTACCATTTCTAATAGTTCAGGATATTTTCCAAAGAAATGCTTCCGCACATAAGAGCCATCCCTAGATTTAAAAGTTTGATACTCGCCGTCAACACATTCCATCATGCGTTTCTGCAACAAACCTTTTGTGTCCTTTGCTAGTAACGGATCCCAATAGGAGCCCCAAATCACTTTAATAACATTCCACCCGGCCCCACGAAAATTACCTTCAAGTTCCTGGATAATCTTGCTGTTGCCACGCACTGGCCCATCAAGTCGTTGCAAATTACAGTTGATAATAAATATCAAATTATCTAAATTCTCACGTGAAGCCAATGAAATTGCGCCGAGTGATTCAGGTTCATCCGTTTCACCATCACCCACAATAGCCCAGACTTTACGCCCCCCTGTCTTTGCTAAACCACGACTATCAAGATATTTCATGAAACGAGCTTGGTAGATTGCCATCAATGGCCCAAGCCCCATTGAAACTGTTGGAAAGCGCCAGAAGTCCGGCATTAGCCAAGGATGAGGGTAGGAAGACAAACCATTCCCCCCTACCTCTTGGCGAAAATTATCAAGCTGCTCCTCGGTCAATTCTCCTAGGATAAAAGCACGAGAATAAATACCAGGCGAGGAATGTCCTTGTACAAGCACAAGGTCGCCCCCATGATTCTTGCTAGCAGCATGCCAAAAATGGTTATACCCCACATCGTAGAGTGTTGCAGCAGAAGCAAATGTTGCTATATGGCCACCAACATTTGTGTTTCTGTTTGCGCGCAATACCATTGCCATGGCGTTCCAGCGCACGTAAGAACGAATACGATGCTCTAGCGCATGGTCTCCAGGTGAACTTTCTTCTTTGCCAGGTGGAATAGTATTTATGTATGCAGTAGTAGCACTATATGGAAGATAAGCACCAGATCTTCTCGCCCTTTCCACAAGTCTTCCTAATAGGTAGTGCGCCCTGTCCGTTCCTTCATGCGCAAGTACAGACTCCAGAGCATCAAGCCATTCTTGTGTTTCTTGTGGATCAATATCTGGCGCAGGTTCCATACTTTACCTTATCTATTGTTACGTGTTATTAGAGCTATTTCAGTCGCGGCTAAACTTTTACTTGGGTACGACTTGCAGCTTCAATTGTATTGCAAAGCAACATAGCAATTGTCATTGGCCCTACACCGCCTGGTACCGGTGTTATATATCCCGCTTTTTCTTTAACTGATTCAAAATCTACATCCCCCGCAAGCTTGCCGTTAGGCATTCGATTTATACCTACATCTATCACTGTTGCGTTAGTTTTAACCATGTCGGCAGTAATCATTTTAGGTTTACCTGTTGCCACCACTAGAATATCTGCTCGCCTTGTGTGCTCAGCCAAATTACGTGTTTTCGATGTACAAATGGTAACAGTCGCACCCTTCTCCAACAACATTAATGCCATCGGTTTACCAACAATGTTGCTGCGCCCTACCACCACTGCGTCTTTTCCCTCAACCTGAATGTTGCTCTTCTCTAGCATCTTCATCACACCATAAGGAGTACAAGGTAGAAACACTGCTTTACCAGTGACAAGTGCTCCAATATTGTTAAAATTAAATCCATCCACATCTTTTCTCGCCGCAACGGATGCTATTAATTTTCTATCCTCAAAATGTCGAGGTAAAGGCAATTGCACCAAGATTCCATGGATTTTAGGATTCTCATTTAACTCTTGAATACGGCTCAGCACCTCATCTTCATTTGCGCTTTCAGGAAATTCATGTACTTCAGAATATATACCAGTTTCACTACAAGCTCTCGTTTTATTGCGAACATAAATTCTGGAAGCCTGATTGTTTCCAACAATAATTACTGCCAATCCTGGTTGTATGCCTTGTTTCTTCAAATTTTCGGCACGAACCCTCCACTCGGCTCGTAATGTACTGGCAATCTCTTTTCCATCTATAATTTTGGCGCTCATTTTTTCTATATTAAGTATATGCTTAGGTATTTGTATTAGTAATAAATCATACTTATTCTAGCCACAACACGTATTCACGGAGCAGACTCCTTCAAGAACATGACCCCAAGGAGTTCAGATTTTGAGTAATCCCTAGACCTCTAAATATTAGTATCACTAGTCAAGTGGAAATATTTATGAATAACTCGATGTTGAAATACCATCAAAAATCATGACTTAGGCAGAACTGAAGTAGGTGTTTTTTTGTACTTTAATCGGTACACCAAAACTCCGATCAAAAAAGTTGGTATAACAACCAGTGCAGCTGCAAATAGTCCAGCTGCTAGTATTGCGATCCCGCTACTTGATGGCATGAAAATTGTAACGAACCAAATCATTATAAAAGCTGCAGCACCTCCACCAAATAACATGATCTTTTTACCCCTGTTATAAAACCTCCATAGAGCACCTGAAACACGTGTTTCATTTCGATATTCTTCTAAAACCATACTCAAACTATTATCATCTAGAGTAGCTTGGTAACCTGCGATTACAGCATGCGCGTCAATACCATCTTCTGTTTTGGACATATCACTAAGAAATTTGATACGTTTCTGGGCGCTCTTATTTCCCATGCCCTTTTTCTCAAACATTGTTTGCAGTGATCTCAAAGCATGTTCTCGAGGATCAGTCTCCAAGTTGAGGCTTTCGCTATGTCGCCACATAACTCCTAACAAATAGAGGTGAATTGTCATTTCCCGAAATGGGGGTGCAAAATCATAACCTTTGTCCTTGATGATTCGCAATTGAGAAGTCAGTATTTCTTCACCATGCTGAACACACATATCATCTGTTGAAATACTTGGGTTATTTTTTATATCGTCCAATATCGTGATTGTGAGCCATATTGGCTCAGCCTAAAGATTATAGATAAGCATATTATATACTGACATACTAGTTCTATAAGCACTATGAATATAGAATTTACGCTTCCTTCATGTTGTCAAACAACAAATAATTTTTGTTCTGTATGCTTTTGCGCAACTTTTTCTAATTATCATATTGAAACTTCTTGATGGCTGTCAGTATTTTGTGTAATTAGCGCCTAATCGCCATTCCCATTATTGATTTATTTAAATTCAATTACCTGATAAAATTGTATGTTTACTCAGGGTTATTGTGAAGCAAGCAATTAACTAGCTTATCAAAATATATAGGGACACTATGAACAAGGCATTTGGGTGGATTTTGCGTCTAAGATGGACTGCTATATTGGTATCACTAGTGGCACTACCAGCCTATGCGCAACTAATGATTGGCCATATGGGCCACAGTGGAGGTGCGGACTGTACTATAAAATCAGGGTCTTTAACTGTTACATACAGCGTCTTTGAAAAACCAAAGGGCCAACTTCCGCCCTCACATTCGTTTTGTAAACATGTGCCAAATATAGGAGAACATATTGTAACAGTAGACCTTCAGGGCCCTAAGTCTCGTGAAACACTGATTGGGATGCGCTTGGTATTAACAGAGGGGGGCCAAGAAAATACAATCATGTCTACCCCCGCAAAACTATATCCATCTGGGAGTATTACAATTGCAGTAAACTTGAAAGAATTAGGCCAATATAACCTACTATTAGAACCAGAGAAAGCTGGCGAAATGAGTTCAGCAGTTACTCTTCCAATACATGTAGGAGAGGGCGGCGGGCATGGTGGACATTCTGGTATTGGCATGCTAGAAATAGCTCTGCTGGTGGGTTTAGGAGGAGGTATTGCTGCTTTTTTATGGTTGCGCCGCAAAAAACCAAGTAAAGTCGCAGAGGAGGTCGCAGAGGAGGTCGCAGAGGAACCTCGACAATAATAGGAATTTGGGAATAGTTGTTTACAAGCGAATCTACTTAATATTTGCCTTAGTTACAGTCCAAGTAACTTTATTAGGATGCATTTGAGCATCAAATCAATTGTATTTCCTTTGAATTTTTATAGCTTACTGCTCCTGTTGCAGAAAACCACATTTGGATTAATATTAGTCTGCTTCAGTATCTTGCTTAATAAGTGATCCTGGTAAAACTGAACTCTTAGGATAACCTGCTAAATCAAGTGTACTATTCCAACTGCCGCTTTCAAATCCTTTTTGGATATCGCTTCCAACAACTAAAACCGGCACTACCAACTCCTCTCCAACAATCTTTTTTAGAGACTCTGCATCAGCAGGATTCTCCCCAGGACTTCGCCGTGAAAATGGAATACCGCGGTTCGTTAACAATTTTATTGCATTAATACACGGTTCTCCACATTTACTAGTATATAAAGTAACCGGAAAATTTTTTATAGCTTGTTGTAGGCTGTAGGGCATTTGTGCTTTTCCCGCTTTACTTCCCAGTTTCTTTTTCTGAGCACTTTTTGCCGCAGCTGGTGGCTGGGTATCAGTGTAATGCACCTTACCATCAGCATCTACCCAACGGTACATCTCAGCTGCACTAGCAACATTTGCTAGAAAGAATGGTAACAGGAAAAGAGCATATGGAACTTTCATAAAATTCTCTCCTTTCTACTTAATAAATATCATATTATCCTGAATCATTTACTTGTCCACCATGCCACATTGACGTAATAATGCATCTATTTTTGGCTCTCGCCCACGTAATGCTATAAACGACTCTAAAGCTGTTCGACTCCCTCCTACTGCGAGAATTTCATCACGAAATCGCATACCTATATTATTATTCATTACCCCATCTACACTGTCCTCAAACATACTATAAGCATCAGCAGACAATACTTCTGCCCATTTGTAGCTGTAATAACCAGCTGCGTATCCGCCCGCAAAAATGTGCGAAAAACTATTGGAAAAACGGTTAAACTTTGGTGGAATAATAACTGCCACTTGATCACGAATTTTGTCTAGCAACTGCAAAGCAGTCTCTCCTTCCTCCGGATTAAAATCATAATGTAGATGCATGTCAAATAATGAGAACTCGATCTGGCGTAAAATTTGGAGACCGCTCTGAAAATTTTTTGCTGCAAGCATTTTATCGAATAACTCTCGGGGAATCGCTGCTCCATTATCTACATGTTCAGTTATATTAGACAAAACCTCCCATTCCCAACAGAAATTCTCCATATACTGACTGGGCAACTCAACTGCATCCCACTCCACGCCATTTATGCCAGAAACGCCCAGCTCTTCTACTTGGGTAAGCAAATGATGTAGGCTATGTCCAAATTCATGGAATAATATTATGACTTCATCATGGGTAAAAACCGCAGGGCGTAATTGGCCATTGAGATTAATAGGTTTCGCAAAATTACAATTAAGATATGCTACTGGTGTTTGTATATCATGCTCTTCTCTTCCAATCCGCCTGCGTGTAATAGCATCATCCATCCACGCGCCACCTTGTTTACCTGGGCGCGCGTATAAATCAACATAGAATTGTCCTATCAATTTTCCGTTGGGATCATTGATATTGAAGAATTTTACATCGGGATGCCAAACTTGAATTTTTGATTTCTCATCCGCCAGGCTAATAGAGATGTTATAAAGATTTTCAGCCAGCTTAAACATGCCTGATAGCACTCTTGGTTCGGGAAAATATTGCTTTACATCATTATCAGAAAATGCATAGCGTTCAACTCTCAGCTTTTCGCTAACATAAGCAAGATCCCATGACTCAAGTTTATTCAGCCCCAATTGATCAGAAGCGAACTCTTCCAGCTCTTCTAAATCAAGCTTAGCGAAGGGTTTGGCTTTTCTGGCTAATTCAGAAAGAAAATCAAGAACTTGCTTTGGTGTAGCAGCCATTTTTGATGTGAGTGATACTTCAGCGTAGGAATCAAACCCTAGAATCTTTGCTTCTTCGCTACGAAATTTAAGTATCTTACTAATAAGCGGGGTATTGTCCCAGTTACTCTTTTTATTTGAGCAAGGCTCCGTTAAATTGATTTCACTAGCACGGGTAGAATAAGCATGATACATTTTTCTACGTAGTTCCTGATTGTTTGCATATTGCATGACTGGCTGATAAGAGGGTGCATGCAACGTAAATTTCCAGCCTGAAACATCGTCAGATTTCGCTGTTTCTCTTGCTGATTGCAGAACATCATTTGGAATACCCGACACCTCTTCTATGTTTTCTATATACAATTTAAAACCATTTGTCGCATCTAGCAAATTATCACTGAATCTTGAAGAAAGCATAGATAATTCTTCTTGAATATGAAGGAAACGTTTCTTTTTCTTCGGCTCTAAATCAGCCCCACCTAGTCGAAAATCTCGTAACTCATTTTTAACTATCATCTTTTGGGCACAACTAAATTTTTCAAATTTACTATCATTTTGAAGCTCCTTGAATTTCTCAAATAGCGCTTGATTTTGTGATACTTCAGCATAATATTTTGTAATTTTTGGTAAATTGGTGTTATATGCTTCGCGTAATTCTGGATTGTTCATTACTGCATTTAAATGTGATACTTGGCCCCAAGCACGAAAAATCTGTTCATGAACATCCGCTACAGGCTGCACAAAATTGTTCCAAGTCGGAGAAACAGGTTCACTAATCACCTTTTTAACAATAGAGCGGCCACGAGCCAGCAATTCTTTAACAGCTGGAGTAATGTGCTCAGTTCGAATATCGGAAAAACGTGGTAGCCCAGAAAAATCGAGCAAAGGGTTAGTCATATACGTTCAGATATATCTCAGAAATTTCGGATACATATAAATTGAATTGTAGACATTGAATTAAGGCTTAATCTTCGTATACTAGGATGCCGTTTGCCAAAGTGTATTTTACCTTTCCCTGTAATTCCATACCAAGAAATGGCGTGTTTTTGCCTTGGCTTTTAAGCGTTGCAGCCTCAACTTTCCAATATTGATCCGGATCGAAAATACATAAGTCAGCTGCCACGCCCTGAGACAAATGACCGGCTTCTACACCAAGTATTCTAGCGGATTCTGATGTAATTTTAGCCAGTGCAACAACTAACGGAATCTTCATTTCTGTCGCCCATTTTAATATAAGAGACAATAGTAGCTCCAAACCTATGGCACCAGCCTCAGATTCACCAAAAGGTAGCAGCTTTGCATCTTCATCAACTGGCGAGTGATCGGAGCATACCACATCTATTGTACCGTCCTTCAGTCCAGCACGTAATGCGTCACGATCACTTATGCCCCGTAATGGCGGAACAAGGTGGCAGTTAGAATCGAAGAAACTAATATCCATTTCTGAGAGATGAATGTAATTGACTGCCACATCGCAAGTGACTGGTAAGCCCTGCTGTTTTGCAGCGCGTACCATGGCAACCCCTTCTGCACTAGAAACTTTACTTAAATGGATCCTAGCACCTGTTTCCCTTGCTATTAAGACAATATTCGATAACGCAACTGTTTCTGCGCACACGGGGATCGCCGGCAATCCTAAACGGGTCGCTACTTCACCATCATGGGCCACCCCGCTGTTAGAAATACCAGCATCCTCAGGACGCAACCAAACACTAAAATTGAACGTAGAAGCGTATTGCATTGCTCTCATCATCACCCTTGTATCAAGAAGCTGCTTATCTGACTGACCAAAAGCAACGCAGCCAGCGTCGAATAATTCGGCCATTTCAGTTAACCGGTCACCTTGCAAACCCTGAGTTAAAGCACCAATGGGATAAACATGCGCCTGATTCAAACTTTTAGCGCGATGTTTTAACATCTCCACTAGCCCGGGCTCATCTAATGGTGGATCGGTATCAGGAGGACATGCGAGACTAGTAACCCCGCCAGCTACTGCTGCACGCATTTCTGATTCTAGTGTAGCCTTGTATTCAAGACCAGGCTCGCGCAACCGCACTGATATATCTACCAGACCGGGACATACTACTAACCCTTCTGCATCTATTATGTGATTGGCCTGAAAACGATCAGGCTGAGCTCCTATGGCAGCAATTTTTCCGGCGATAATATATACATCATTGACAGCATCCATACCACTTTTTGGATCTATCACCCGCCCGTTTTTAATAAGGATTTTCATATAACTTTAATTAAAATTTCTCAGTTTCCTGCCAATATAGTCATTGCTGCCATCCTAACTGCAATACCAAAAGTTACTTGCTGCGAGATTACCGACTGTTTCCCATCAGCAACAGCTGAGTCGATCTCAATACCACGATTCATAGGACCTGGATGCATAACGATTGCATCATGTTTAGCTCGTACTAATTTTTCCTGGGTAAGCCCATAATACTTAAAATATTCCTCAGCACTAGGAAGACGAGCGCCTAACATACGTTCATTCTGTAAACGTAGCATCAACAGCACATCTACATCTTTTAGCCCCTTTGCCATGTCGTGAAATACATGCACCCCAAGGCGCTCGACTTTTGTCGGTAATAGGGTTTTGGGTGAAATCACTCGCACCTCCGGGACCCCCAGAGTGGTTAACGCATGAATTTGTGAACGCGCAACCCGAGAGTGCAAAATGTCACCAACAATAGCAACGCACAAATTATGAAAATCTCTTTTGTAACGACGTATGGTAAACATATCCAACAATGCCTGGGTAGGATGCGCATGACGCCCGTCGCCAGCGTTAATAACATGAATTTCTGGTTTTACGTGGCGCGCTATCAAATGAGCTGCACCACTTTGTGAGTGTCGCACAACAAACATATCAGCATGCATTGCTGAAAGATTGTTCACAGTGTCCAACAGTGTTTCTCCTTTAGATTGAGAGGAAGCAGCAATATTGAGGTTTACCACATCTGCTGATAGCCTCTTGGCGGCTATTTCAAAAGTGGTACGTGTTCGGGTACTGGGTTCGAAGAATAGATTGAATATGGATTTACCTCGAAGCAATGGTACTTTTTTAATATCACGTTCGGGAACACCAATAAATGATTCCGCGGTATCAAGTATATTTAACAAAATAGGGGCAGGAAGCCCCTCAGTTGTAAGGAGATGCTGGAGTTCGCCACTCTTATTTAACTGCGGATTATTAGTCATAATCCCGGAGATATTTTTTCATATAGGCTTAGACTCAATTTTCCGTTCTCATTCTGCTCTAAAGCCAACATTTTATCCTTTAACAAATCTATCGTCGTTCCAACATAATTTGCAACAACGGGCAACTCCCTTCCACCCCGATCTACTAAAGCTGCAAGACGGATACTAGCGGGCCGTCCATAGTCAAATAATTCGTTAATAGCGGCACGGATAGTGCGTCCAGTATAGAGTACATCGTCTATCAATATGATATGACGACCTTCCACCTCAAATGGAATATTAGACGGCTTAACCTGGTGATGTAACCCAATTTGACCGAAATCATCTCGGTAAAAAGAAACATCTAGCGCACCGAGTGGGAGAGCAAGCCCTAGAGTCTGATGCAATCGTTTCGCTATCCAAACGCCACCAGTGAAAATGCCAACTAAAACAGTATCTTCTGTAACATCTGGCCGAATTTTCTCAGTCAAATCCGAAAGTAATTTTTCCGCATCAGGTAGATACATTTTGTCTATCAAAATAAGATTGAAGTATTTGTTGAGCCGCTATTTGATCTAATACTAATTTTTGTTTTTTTAGCTTTATTCCTGTTTCCCGTAATGTCGCTCTGGCAACAACTGAAGTATACCGCTCATCTACAAGCTTAGTGCTAATGCAGAAACGGCTTTCCAGGCGACGTGCAAATTGCCTGCTCAAACGTGTTAGCTTGTGAGCTCTACCATCAGCATGAGCTGGTAGCCCCACTACCAACTGTACTGGCTTCCATTCATCAATTAGTTTAGCAATAATGTCTAATTGGTGATTTGTAGTGGCCTCACTCACTGTAACAAGTGGATGTGCCAAACTTAGCGCTTGATCTCCCACCGCCACGCCTATGCGCTTTTCACCAAAATCAAAAGCCAGAACAGTTCCAACTAGAGGACGTTCTGTATCAAGTTTTAAATGTTGCTTTTTTTGCATCAATACTATTATTTAATATGCGGCTCTTAAGCATGTCCCGCCTCCCCTGACAAACTAGAAAAGTCTACTCCTAATAATTGCATTGCGGCAGGTAAACGTTTATCTGGCGATAAATCAAACATAATTCTAGGCGAGGCCTTTACTGTAAGCCAAGCATTCTGGGTCAGTTCATGCTCAATCTGTCCAGGCGCCCAACCTGAATATCCAAGCGTAACCAACACTTGCTTGGGACCTTCTCCATTCGCAATGGCCTGCAAAATATCAAGCGATGTAGTAAGCCCTAATTCATGGTTTGTCGATAAAGTAGATTGCCACTCACCAGCTGGTTGATGCAACACAAAACCACGATCTAGTTGTACTGGGCCTCCAAATAATACGGGTAGCCCTTTAAGAAGGGAATTTTCACAAGGAATTTCAAGCTGACCAAACAAGCTTTCCAAAGTCAAATCAATAGTGCGGTTAATCACTATCCCCAGCGCACCCTGGTCATTATGTTCACAGATATAAGTAAGAGTCTTGGAAAAACAAGTCTCTGCCATTGCTGGCATAGCGATAAGAAAATGGTGCGTCAGGTTAATACTTTGCATGGAATAATTATTACCATAACTACTATTGTAAACTGGTTGCTGCTTCTCTACAATTCTCCTTGCAACTAAAGATGAAGCACATTGTTTAAAAATATTGTATTGAAACAAGTAACATCCGATCGCTGCACATAATAAATTGCCTAATTTGTCGCCGTTTGATCACTAAACTCAAGTAAAGTTGCAATTATCGAGAACAACTCTCTTAAGACGTGTTTTGATGTAAACAAAGGTAGTTTTGTACAAATCAAAGGATCACATAAATCTCTAACTCATTTTACCTGAGATTAAATTGACAGCTTGTTGTATTTGCACTCCTGTGTACCAGGAACTAAGCTACGAAATTAATAGTAGTTCTTGCGCTCTTTGTTGTTTCTGCTCACAACAAACTCCATAAAGAACTAACTAAAACATGTTGCCCTATGAAAATATCTACACTAACACCTTCAGAACTTGGACATCGGCTAAAAAAAACTGGACTGTTTCTACAAACCGGCACCTTTACTATTCATTTAAAAACATCGATCCCCAGCATAACTGAAGGAATCAGGATGCTTTATGCTGATTATCCATTAATTGAGAACTTAGATTTTGTAGATTTTCATGTTTCGCTTGCATACCCTCGTAATTTACGTCGTTGGATCAAGCCTCAGATTCAATTTCTTTTTGATGACAAGCCTCCGTTTAAACCTCTACCGGCTGACCAAGCTTTTCCAATGCTTGAATGGGGACTTAATTGGTGTGTTTCGAGCCATGCAAATCATTATCTGATCATCCATGCGGCAGTAATTGAGAAAGATGGTTATGCCGCCGTTTTACCTGCTCCACCCGGATCAGGTAAGAGCACTCTCTGTGCAGCCTTGGTAAACCGTGGCTGGCGGTTACTTTCCGATGAATTAACCTTAATACAAATCAGCGATGGAAAAATCGTTCCGCTCCCTCGACCCGTCAGCCTAAAAAATCAATCTATCGATATTATTAGGCATTACGCGCCTGATGCTGTACTCAGCAGGAAAATAAGCGACACAATGAAGGGAACAGTCGCACATATGAAACCACCAACAAACAGTGTAATCCGTGCAGATGAAACCGTTCATGTTGCTTGGGTAATTTTTCCAAAATATCAGTCTGGGGCGCCTGCCCAACTAAAGAAACTATCACGATCTCGGGCATTTATTCGAATTGCTGATAACGCGTTCAACTACAGCCTTCTCGGAATAGGATTTGAAACTCTGACCAAGGTAATTAGTATGTCACAATGCTACGATTTTACTTACCACTCGCTTGAGGATGCTATTGAAACATTTTCAGCACTAAAGCCTCCGGCCCTCTCAAAGTGACCCCGAATCCACTGGTTTTTAGAATTCTTCGAAACCCTGAAGCATCAATTTCTCTAAGTCTAGCAGATTGGGATTTGCTTTTGCGTCAAGCACGAAGCTCTAATTTATTAGCACGTATTCATTCCATATTAAAAAAACAAAATTTGATTGAACTTGTCCCACCAAAACCTCGTGAGCACCTTGAATGGACGCACGTAATTGCTGAGAGACAAATTAAGGCCGTCCATTGGGAAGTAACCATGATTCGAAAAGCATTAGCCAATTTAGGTCCAATTATCCTTCTTAAAGGAGCGGCCTATGTTATGGCAAAATTACCCCCTGCACAAGGAAGACTTTTCTCTGATATAGACATCTTGGTACCCAAAGAAATCCTCAATGAGGTAGAGGCCGCTTTAATGCTCCAAGGCTGGGCCACAACTCATCATGATGCCTATGACCAGCGTTATTACCGCAGATGGATGCATGAACTACCCCCCATGCGGCATAGCAAACGCTCATCTGTTATCGATGTACATCATGCAATTCTGCCGGAAACAGCAGCGGTCCATCCAAGCCCTGAAAAACTTCGTACATCAGCACGCTTCCTAGATGGATACAATGATCTGAAGATTCTTTGTCCAGCTGATATGGTATTACACAGCGCTACCCACCTATTTAATGAGTCAGAGCTAGATAATGGTCTTCGCGATTTGGTCGACATTGATAGTCTATTACGTCATTTTGATAACTTATCGTCTTTCTGGGCCGAACTTGTTGAGAGAGCAAAAGAACTTGAGCTCACGCGCGCTCTCTTTTATTCTTTACGCTACACAACGAGAATTTTACAAACACCTGTACCACCGAGTACTATGAAAGCTATAGAAATAGGCCGCCCAAATCAATTTATGTTGGCAATAATGGATGAACTTTTCATGCGAGCACTTATGCCAAATCATATAAGCTGCTCTGACTGGCTAACAAATATTGCAAAGAAGGGGCTTTATGTAAGGGGAAATTGGTTACGCATGCCACCCTTACTGCTTGCACGCCACCTTTTCCACAAGGCCTTTATTTCACCTAAGCTCGAATAACCCCATTTTCTAATGAACTGATAAGAGCAACAATAGGCGATGCAAAAATTCGCCACTAAATTTTCAATGCCTTTCTACTAGAAGTTGCTTTGTGATTTCTATCACAGAATTCCTCATAAAATAGTTTTAGTCTATGCCATGTACAGTAATCCTGAAATATTTATGCACTTTAAAACAAACTATTTTGCATTCTAAAAATGAGACCGGTAGCTTAAAATTGTCGAATTTATTTACAGTAACTTTTATTTAGATTTCCATTTTTTTCTTACCGGCCTGTATATAAACAAAATTTAAATAATGGCACAATAATTGCTATTTATATTTAATTATCGCCGAATTTGGATGCGTATATTAATGTCTATTTATTTCAAACTATTCGTGATATTGAGTTCACTGCCTTTTTTTCTTAGCTATGCAATAGCTGAGGATAATATTTTGGCTAAGTTCCCATATTCATCAAACTCCAAAAACCCAAAAGAGTTGGTATTACTAGCTCTTAAATATGAGCATGCAGAAGGTGTCCGGCGGAATCATGATAAGGCTGCTGTACTTTATTGCAAAGCAGCAAAAATGGGCGATGCTGATGCTCAATTTTTTCTTGGATGGATGTATGCCAATGGGCGCGGTGTTTCGAGAAACGATAGTATAGCTTCACATTTATTTGCTATGGCCGCAAAACAAGGACACACTCACGCCCAAAAAATGAGCCAATATACCGTGGCATCTACATCGCTATCGATTCCAGATTGTCTGTTAAAAAAACCTCAAAAACAGATGGCAAGTGGAGTAAAAAGAACTTATTCCAATGCCTCTATCTTTAAGATTGTAAACAAATTAGCCCCACTTTATGAAGTAGACCCACATTTTGTCATGGCAATTATTTCTGTTGAGTCCGGATTTAATGTTCATGCAGTATCACCAAAAAATGCACGAGGCTTGATGCAACTTATTCCTGCAACTGCAAAGCGTTTCCATGTTAAGAATTCTTTTAATGCAGAAGACAATATTAAGGGTGGAATGGCCTACCTACAATGGTTATTAACATTCTTCAAAGGAGATGTAACTTTAGTTGCCGCAGCATACAACGCAGGAGAGGGAGCAGTTAAAAAATACCAAGGAATCCCCCCTTATCCTGAGACTAGAAACTATGTGAAGAAAATTAGGATGCTCTACAAAAAGCGAACCCACCCATATCGCCCCAGGACTGTTGGCAGCTAATTCTGCAGCCCTGATAATTTATACCTCTACGTTCAGTTATTCTTACAGTATATGTGTAAAAAATATTGCGCTTAGGAGGCAATCAAACTACAAAGTTATAAACTGAATTATTTTAGCAATAAATATTGAAATAAAACTCAGGCCAAAACATGAGCAGTATACCAGTCCAATGCTTGCTTTAGGCCCTCATCAATTCGATGAGTTGGCGCATAGCCTAACAACCTAATAGCTTTAGAAATATCAGCTTGGGAATGACGAACATCACCCTCACGAAAAGCCACGTACCGGGGCTTATGATTCTCCAAGTGCGGGAATCTTTTTACTAACAAAGCGAGTATCATTTCATAAAGTTGGTTAAGGCTTGTGCGTTCATTGAGAGCCACGTTATATACTTGATTTACCGCCTCTATATCATTGGTCAGCGCTGCAAGAATATTTACTTGTACAACATTTTCTATATAGCAGAAATCTCGGCTTGTTTCCCCATCACCATTTATCTGAAGAGATTGGCCTTTAATTAGGGCAGCAATCCATTGCGGAATCACAGCAGCATATGCACCATTCGGATCTTGTCTTGGGCCAAAAACATTGAAATAACGCAACCCAATAGTCTCGACACCATAGCAACTATAAAATACATCAGCATAAAGTTCATTAACATACTTAGTAACCGCGTATGGCGAGAGCGGTCTGCCTATCATAGATTCAACTTTTGGCAAATCAGGATTATCGCCATATGTTGAACTAGATGCTGCATAAACAAAACGTTTCACAGGAGCATCTCTCGATGCTACTAACATATTTAAAAAACCAGAAATATTACTTTCATTTGTCAGAATAGGTGATTCAATTGAGCGAGGAACAGAACCTAAAGCTGCCTGATGCAAAACATAATCTACCTTGAAACAAGCTTGCCTACAATCTTCCAGTTGACAGATATCTCCTTCCATAAATTTAAATTTTCGCCAGGGTTGTTCTCCTACCTGTTCTCTTACCTGCTCAAGATTATACGTGTAACCAGTTGAGAAATTATCTAGTCCAATTACTTTCTGGTTTAACTTTAGCAATGCTTGTAGTAAGTTGGATCCAATAAAACCAGCAACACCAGTAATTAACCAACAATATTGATGCTCTTTCAAGTGCTCGAGAGCATTATTATATTTTGTTGTATTCAACTTACTGTACTCTTTTTAATTTTAGAGGCGCCAAACACTAAGGCCAGCTTCATTAAGTTCTTTTTGATCAAACTGAGATTTAACATCAATGAAGCATCCACCCTTAATAACTTTAGATTGAAGATCAGATATTGGTCTTTCAATAAATTCTTGGTGAGACACTGCAGCAATAATAACCTCAGCACATGGAAGACTATCCCAAGACTCTAGTTCTACACCATATTCATGACGAGCTTCTTCAGCATCTGCAACAGGATCATGAATATGCAGATCAACCCCGAAAGACTTTAGTTCAAATATTAGCTCTGCAACTTTAGAATTTCTTAAGTCAGGACAGTTCTCCTTAAAAGTCAAACCGAGCACATTTACTTTTGCACCCTTGACATTACAGTTAGCCTTAATAATCTGCTTTATTGTTTGTTCTGCAACAAATTTTGCCATGCTGTCGTTGATTCGCCGTCCTGCTAGAATTACTTGAGGACTGTATCCAATCATTTCCGCCTTATGTGTAAGATAATACGGGTCTACACCAATACAGTGCCCCCCTACTAAACCGGGACGAAAAGGAAGAAAATTCCATTTAGTACCTGCGGCCTGCAAAACTTCTAATGAATCAATTTCCAACTTATCGAAAATAATCGCCAACTCATTCATCAATGCAATATTAAGGTCACGCTGTGTATTTTCGATAACCTTGGCAGCTTCAGCAACCTTAATGCTTGATGTACGATGTACCCCAGCTTTTATTACAGTTTCATAGAGTACAGCAATTTTTTCTAGGGTGTCCGCATCATCCCCTGCCACGACCTTTACTATTGCCGTCAGTGTATGCTTTTTATCGCCAGGATTGATTCGCTCTGGAGAAAATCCAACGTGAAAATCCTTCTTCCATTTCATACCTGAACACCTCTCTAATACTGGAGCACAAACTTCTTCTGTTGCCCCAGGATAGACTGTTGATTCATAAGTAACAATGGCCCCACGCTTCATATGCTTTCCGATAGTTTCACTCGCACTTATAAGCGACGTAAAATCAGGTTTATGAGCAAGGTCTACTGGAGTAGGAACAGAAACTATAATGTGGTCGGCTAAAGACAACTCAGAGGGATCAGTTGTCACAGTTAAACTCTTTGCAGCTTTCAGGTCATCACTAGAAACTTCACCAGTAGGATCAATACAACGCTTATAATTTTCAATTTTACTGCTAGAAGGATCATAACCTATAGTTTTCCCTTTTTTACCAAATTCGACCGCCAAAGGTAATCCGACATACCCCAAACCAACTACAGCAACTACACTCATAATTCCTCTCCAAAATTGAGTTTTTGTAATTTACATTATTATAAAAAATCTCGCGATATACCCTCAGTGCTTAAATAAAATATTTCGAAATTAACAAAAATTTTGCATTATGTTACTTGTAGCTTTTTCATTCTACAGTTACCGATTTTGCTAAATTTCGTGGCTTATCAACATCGGTACCTTTTTGTAAGGCGGCATGGTAAGCAAGCAACTGTAGCGGGATCGTGTGAAGAATAGGACTTAGCAACCCTGCATGCTCTGCCATACGGATTACATGGAGCCCCTCACTTTCCTGAATTTGTGAGTCTGCATCTGCAAAGACATAAAGCTCCCCTCCGCGTGCATGTACTTCCTGTAAATTAGACTTTAGTTTCTCAAGCAATGTATCGTTAGGAGCAATCGCAACTACAGGTATGTCTTTATCTACTAAAGCAAGCGGGCCATGTTTCAATTCTCCTGCAGCATATGCCTCAGCATGTATATATGAAATTTCCTTGAGCTTAAGCGCGCCTTCCATGGCAATTGGATAGTGCATACCGCGCCCAAGAAACAAAGCATGGCGCTTTTGAGAAAATCGTTCAGCCCAGGCCTTAGCCTGGGCCTCCACTTGTAATGAATGTTGCAATGCAACGGGTAAATGGCGTAGTGCGGCTATCATTTCAAGCTCGCTCTTACCAGATAATTTCCCACGTAACTTTGCTAATGTCATGGTAAACAACATTAGTGCAGCTAGCTGCGTAGTAAACGCCTTTGTGGAAGCTACTCCAATTTCTGGCCCAGCGCGAGTTAAAAATCGTAAATCAGTTTGCCTAACAAGCGCGCTTTCCGCTACGTTACATATAGCAAGGCTATGACGATGCCCTAATGATTTTGCGTAGCCAAGTGCGGCCAAAGTATCAGCAGTCTCTCCAGACTGAGAAATTCCTATTACTAATGCGTTTGATTGTGAGACTGGTTCACGATAGCGATATTCACTTGCAATCTCAACATTACAAGTTAATCCAGCCACAGATTCAAGCCAATAACGAGCGACTAATCCAGCATGATAACTAGTGCCGCAAGCAAGTATTAAGACCCCATCTGTCTGCTTGAAAATATTTTCTGCTTCGCTTCCAAATAATCGCGGGGAAATAGACTGGGCATTGAGTACCATTTCCAGTGTGTTTGCCACCGCACCTGGTTGTTCAAATATTTCTTTTTGCATAAAGTGAGCGTAAGGCCCCATTTCTACCGCCTCATTAGTGAGCTCACTTTCGTGTACAACACGCGGCACCTCTTTGTATGGCGCTGTTCCAAGACAGCTAACAATGCGATAGCTATCACGACGCAGTTCAGCTACGTCACCCTCTTCCAAATAAATCATGCGTTTAGTAACCTGCAACAACGCAGATGCATCAGAAGCAGCATAATTTCCATCCTTACCTAGCCCTAACAGTAAAGGTGCTCCATTACGAGAAACAATGATACGCTCTGGATGGGTCTCTTCCATTACAGCTATAGCGTAAGCACCCTGTAATTCGGAAATAGAGCGACATACGGCTTCAAATAAATCTGGGGCTTTCTTTAGATTAAGAGTGATGAGATGCGCTATAACTTCAGTGTCGGTGTCAGAAATAAACTCAAATCCTGCCGCCTGCAAACGATTATGTAAAGCTTCGTGGTTCTCGATTATACCGTTATGAACAACAGCTACCTTTGGCATCTCGCCAGAGAAGTGGGGATGAGCGTTACGCTCAGAAGGTACGCCGTGTGTTGCCCATCGAGTGTGAGCAATGCCGATCTCACCTTGAAACTGCCGCTCTTTTGCAAGTTTACTAAGCTCTGCAACCCTCCCGGTTGTCCGCAATCGACTCAATTTGCCATTTAATAATGCAATTCCAGCAGAATCATAGCCACGATATTCCAAGCGGTGCAAACCTTCTAACAAGGTGGGAACGATATTATTTTGGGCTACTGCACCAACTATGCCACACATAAAATATTTTCCTTGTAACTAAATTCTAAAACATCAAGGGACTAACAAATTCACCATTATTAAAATTTATTTTTTAGCTTTCATTTTTTCACGGGCCACTTCTATACAACTACACTTATTTGTTTTACGCGTAAAAATGATAGCTTATCTGAAAGTGTATTACTGGTAACAAATTCACCATTATTAAAATTTATTTTTTAGCTTTCGCCTTTTTCACGGGTCGCTTCCACCCAACTACATTTATTTGTTTTGCGCGTGATAAGGTTAGTTCATCTGGAGGGGTATCCCTGGTAATAGTAGAGCCTGCACCAATTGTAGAACCCTTTGCCACCTTTACAGGTGCAATTAACTGAGTATCCGAACCGATAAATACATTGTCTTCAATAATAGTTTGAAACTTGTTTGCTCCATCATAATTACATGTAATAGTGCCTGCACCAACGTTTACATTTTTTCCCATTGTTGTATCACCGATATAGCTCAAGTGATTCGCCTTGCTGCCAGTAGCAATACTGCTATTCTTAACTTCAACAAAATTTCCAATATGAACTTCGTTAGCAAGCTTCGTTCCTGGGCGCATGCGAGCAAATGGACCAATACGACAATTTTTTCCAATATCAGCATTTTCAATCGAACTAAATGGAAAAATTATCGTACCTGCTTCGATATTCACATTCTTTAATATGCTATGGGCTCCTATCCTAACTCCGTCACCGATTTTCACTAGTCCCTCAAAAATGCAATTGATGTCTATTTCCACATCTTTGCCACAATCCAATTGCCCACGAATATCAATACGTGAAGGATCGGCCAAAGTCACGCCTTGCTCAAGTAATTTTTTTGCAAATTCATTTTGGTAAATTCGTTCTAGCTCTGCTAATTGTATCTTGCTGTTTACCCCCATTACCTCCCAAATATGACTTGGATGAGTTGCCTCTATCTTGACGGCTGCTTTAGTTGCCATTGCTACAATGTCAGTGAGGTAATATTCCTTCTGTGTGTTTTTGTTCTCAAGCCTAGGTAACCAATCACGTAATCGTAAATTTGGGACCACCATGATTCCGGTATTAACTTCGTGTATTTTCCGCTGAGTAATACTAGCGTCTTTCTCTTCTACAATTGCGGAAACTTTACCAGTTTCAATATCACGTATGATTCTGCCATAACCAGATGGGTCATCTAATTCCACGGTCAATAAAGCTAGATTTTTTGTTGAAGCCGCTTTTATTAGCTTCTCTAGAGTTATGACTTGGTTAAGTGGTACGTCACCATACAGCACCAAAGTTAAGCCGTCTTTATCTAAATATGGCAGAGACTGCATTAAAGCATGGCCAGTACCTAATTGTGGTTCTTGTTTTACCCAAATAAATTTATTGTTGGCTATAGTCTGCGGAACAGTTTCGTTACCATGTCCATATACAATACAAATCTTTTGAGGTGATAATGCTTGAGCCGCTTCGAGTACATGTAAAAGTAATGGCTTTCCTGCCAGAGGATGCAAAACCTTAGGTAAAGCAGAATACATACGCTTTCCAAGTCCAGCAGCCAAAATGACAATATTCAAATTTTGCACGACAATAATGGGCAAATAACCATTCGTAAGAAATGTTTTACAACTGAACTCATCAAGCAATAACTTGATTACAATCTAATTAATCGGATGGGATAGTATAAAGTTTAACTGTAATTTCTACTTTTTGCATAAATTATCATAAAAAACAAAAAGGCGGCCTATGCCGCCTTTTTGGGTGTCAATAAAACTCAGTGTGAGCGTTTTTTCAATTTTTCAATCGCCGCAATCTGGGCAATAGATTCAGCCAATTCAGCCTGGGCACGGGCATAATCAATCTTAGAAGATTTATCTTTCATAGCTTCCTCTGCAAGCGCTTTAGCTTCGAGGGCTTTAGCCTCATCTAGATCAGTACCACGTACAGCAGTGTCAGCAAGTATAGTCACTACACTAGGCTGTACTTCGAGCATTCCACCTGAAACATAAATTAATTCTTCGTCAGAGCGATCAGGCACCTTAATCCGAACCGATCCAGGCTTGATTCTTGTAATTAATGGCGCATGACGGGGATAAATGCCCACTTCGCCCATTTGTGCTGGCACAATAACAACCTCTGCAAGCCCCGAAAAAATGGCTTGCTCAGCACTTACCACATCTACATGTATTGTCATTGCCATAACTTAACCCTTACTGAACACTCTTAGCTTTTTCAACGGCCTCTTCTATCCCGCCCACCATGTAGAAGGCTTGCTCTGGCAAATCATCATATTCACCATTAACGATGCCTTTAAAACCCTTGATAGTATCTTTTAGTGACACATATTTTCCGGGAGAGCCAGTGAATACTTCTGCCACATTAAATGGTTGTGACAGAAAACGTTGAATTTTGCGCGCCCTGGCTACTGCCAGCTTATCTTCGGGAGACAGTTCATCCATTCCCAAAATAGCAATAATGTCACGTAATTCCTTATAACGCTGAAGTGTTTGCTGCACATCACGCGCTGTATTGTAATGATCTTCACCAACAACCAAAGGGTCAAGCTGGCGTGATGTCGAATCAAGTGGATCCACCGCTGGATAGATTCCTAGCGAAGCAATATCGCGCGATAGCACCACAGTTGCATCTAAGTGACCAAAAGTAGTAGCTGGCGAGGGATCAGTCAAGTCATCTGCAGGTACATACACGGCTTGAATCGAAGTAATTGAACCTGATTTAGTAGAGGTAATGCGTTCTTGTAGTCGGCCCATTTCTTCAGCCAGCGTAGGCTGATATCCCACTGCAGAAGGCATACGACCCAGTAAGGCGGAAACTTCTGTTCCAGCCAGTGTAAATCGATATATATTGTCCACAAACAAAAGTACATCCCGACCTTCATCACGGAAATTTTCAGCCATAGTTAAACCGGTTAAGGCAACACGCAGCCTGTTACCAGGAGGCTCGTTCATCTGTCCGTAAACTAGTGCCACTTTATCAAGTACGTTAGAATCTTTCATTTCATGGTAGAAGTCGTTTCCCTCACGGGTACGCTCGCCTACCCCGGCAAAAACAGAAAACCCGCTATGCTCAGTTGCAATGTTACGGATTAATTCCATCATGTTAACGGTCTTTCCAACACCCGCACCACCAAACAGACCCACCTTGCCGCCTTTAGCAAAAGGACAAACCAAATCTATCACCTTGATCCCTGTTTCCAGTAATTCAGTGGATGCAGACAATTCATCAAATGCTGGTGCCTTACGATGAATCGACATGGCTTTTTCTGCGCCGATGGGACCCATCTCATCGATTGGTTTCCCCAATACATCCATGATGCGCCCCAATGTCTTGGGACCGACCGGTACTTTTATTGGCTCTTTTGTGTTGGTTACCATCATTCCACGACGCAACCCATCCGACGAGCCAAGCGCAATCGTACGCACTACACCATCGCCCAATTGCTGCTGTACCTCTAAAGTGAGCTCTGATCCTTCCATTGTCAGCGCGTCATACACCTTTGGCATTGCCTCACGTGAAAATTCGACGTCAACTACTGCGCCGATACATTGAACAATTTTTCCTTGGTCCATGTTTGTCCCTTAAATACAAATCAAAAATTATTAAACTGCTGCAGCGCCAGCAACTATTTCAGAAAGCTCTTTCGTAATAGCCGCTTGACGGGTCTTGTTGTAAATTAATGTAAGCTCATTTATTACGTCACCCGCATTATCTGATGCAGCCTTCATTGCGACCATCCGAGCAGATTGCTCGGATGCTATGTTTTCCGTCAACGACTGATAAATGAGTGCTTCAATATATCGCACCATAATGTCGTCAATAACGGTCTTAGCGTCAGGCTCGTAAATGTAATCCCATGTTCCAGCCGGCCCCTCATGATACTTACTATCTTCTTCTCTTCCTTCTTCACTATCGCCCTGTAGCTGTTCATCAGATAATGGCAGTAACTTTTCCATTATGGGCTCTTGTTTCATGGCATTAATAAAGCGGGTATAAAAAAGGTACACTCGGTCAAAACGATCCTCGCTGTAACCATCGAGTATGACCTTCACCGCACCAATAAGCTTTTCTAAATGCGGGGCATCACCCAACCCCACAACGTTCGAAACCACATTAGCCCCAACACGGGTCATAAAACCTAAACTTTTATTACCAATACAACAAACTTCAATCTGCTCTCCCTCACCTTCCCATTCTTTTATCTTTGCAGTCGCTAAACGCAGAATATTAGTGTTAAGACCTCCACATAAACCCTTGTCAGAAGTAACTACAATAATTCCTATTCGTTTGACCGTGTCTCTTTCTACCAGAAAGGAGTGTTTATATTCGCTGCTAGCCCGACTCATGTGTGCTGCGACATTTCTGATTTTGTCACCGTAAGGACGTGCTTTTTTCATCCGCTCCTGTGCTTTACGCATTTTAGAGGCAGCCACCATTTCCATCGCACGTGTGATCTTTTGCGTATTTTTTACGCTACTGATCTTAGTCCGTATTTCTCTGCTTCCAGCCATAGTTTAATACGATCCACTCGATTTAAAATCTTGAACTGCTGCATCAAGCTCTTTCTCAGTTTCGGCGTCGAATTCTCCACTTGTTTGAATCTTATCCATGATGGCACTGTATTTACTTCGCATATGACCTCTCAGCGCAGACTCAAATACCAGCGCACGATTTACTTCCACATCATCTAAATATCCCTTATTAACAGCAAACAGTGTAAGTGCCATTTCAGCCACACTTAAAGTAGCATATTGCGCCTGCTTCATCAGCTCCGTTACCATTTTCCCGCGCTCTAACTGCTTACGGGTAGCCTCGTCAAGATCAGAAGCAAATTGTGCGAACGCTGCAAGCTCACGATACTGTGCCAACGCCAGACGTACACCGCCACCTAGTTTTTTAATAACCTTGGTTTGTGCTGCGCCACCTACCCGTGACACCGAAACCCCTGCATTAATTGCAGGACGAATACCGGCATTAAACAAATCTGTTTCCAGAAAGATCTGGCCATCGGTAATTGAAATTACGTTGGTAGGAACAAAAGCAGTAACGTCACCTGCTTGAGTCTCAATTACTGGCATCGCAGTTAGCGAACCAGTCTTTCCTTTAACCCCTCCATTAGTAGCTTTTTCGACATATGCTGCGCTAACTCGAGCAGCACGTTCCAACAAGCGTGAATGGAGATAGAACACGTCACCAGGATAAGCCTCACGGCCAGGTGGCCGACGGAGCAATAATGAAATTTGCCGGTACGCCCAGGCCTGCTTAGTTAAATCATCATAAATAATAAGAGCATCTCTGCCGGTATCGCGGAAAAATTCGCCCATTGTGCAACCAGAGTAGGGCGCAATAAATTGCATCGCTGCTGATTCGGAGGCAGTTGCAGCGACTACAATGGTGTACTCCATGGCCCCATGTTCTTCCAACTTACGTACCACGTTTGCGATAGACGCAGCCTTTTGTCCGACCGCAACGTAGATGCAGGTCATGTTTTGACCCTTCTGATTAATGATTGTGTCAATTGCAACTGCGGTTTTGCCAGTTTGACGATCGCCAATAATCAGCTCACGCTGTCCACGTCCTACAGGAACCATTGCATCAATGGACTTCAGCCCAGATTGTACTGGCTGATCCACAGACTGACGCCAGATTACCCCTGGCGCGATTTTCTCAATTGGCTCCGAACCTTTCGCAGTGATCGGGCCTTTGCCGTCTATAGGCTGTCCCAGCGAATTAACAACACGACCAGTTAGCTCTTCGCCTACCGGCACCTCCAAAATACGACCGGTACATTTGACAGTATCGCCTTCAGTAATGTGCTCATATTCACCCAGAATCACTGCACCTACAGAGTCGCGTTCAAGATTGAGCGCAAGTCCAAAAGTGTTACCGGGAAATTCAAGCATCTCACCTTGCATCACATCAGACAGGCCGTGAACGCGTACAATCCCATCGGTAACCGAAACAACGGTACCCTGAGTCTTGATTTCTGAAGTGGCTTCAAGCCCTTCAATCTTGCTTTTAATTAGTTCGCTAATTTCAGATGGATTTAACTGCATTTCATATAACTCCTAGCTTTTGAGCGCAACAGACATGGCTTCCAGTTTTCCGCGTACAGAGGCATCAAATACCTCGTCGCCAATTACAACCTTTACCCCACCTATTAATTCTGAATTTACATCTACCTTGGCCTCTATTTTGCACTTAAACTTAGACTCGAGACCTGCCACTAAGTCTTTAAGTTGTTCATCAGTCATGGCAAATGCTGAAGCAACTTTTGCTTCCAGCACACCCTCGTGTTGTGTCTTTAATTGCTCAAATAATTCACTCACCTCGGGCAATACTTCAACCCGCTTACTCTCAACTAATAACAATATAAAATTACGGCCTTCGTTGCTAAGTTTGTCCCCACATATATCAAGAAGCAATTCGCCTAGACGCTTAGCGGAAACCTCTGGGTTGCCGAGTAGAGTGCGAATACGTTTGTCATCTGCCACAACTGCAACGAGTTTCAGCATGATAGACCAGTCAGATAATGTATTACCAGCTTTAGCTAGCCTAAATACAGCCTCAGCGTACGGACGCGCAATTGTGAGTACTTCAGCCATTGCTTATAGTTCTGCCTTAATAGTTTTAAGTAAATCAGCGTGAGCTTTAGCATCTACTTCTCGATCCAGGATTTTTGCTGCACCCGCTACAGCTAAATCTGCAACGTGCTGGCGCAACATTTCTTTAGCGCGAAAAACTTCTTGCTCAACTTCCGCCTTGGCGCTGGCAACAATGCGATCGCCCTCTTCTTTAGCAACCCCCTTTGCTTCCTCGACGACCTGAGATGAACGCTTCTCTGCCTGAGCAATAATTTCGGCCGCTTTCTGCTTTGCTTCACGTAAATTCTCGGCCGCACTCTTAGAGGCCAATTCTAATTCATGTTTTCCGCGCTCTCCTGCAGCTAAACCATCTGCAATTTGTTTCTTGCGATCGCTAAGTGCTTTCATGATAGGCGGCCACACAAACTTCATATTGAACCAGACAAACAGAATAAACATAATCGTTTGCCCGAGTAAGGTAGCATTGATATTCATGTACGAACCTTTTTAATGATAAGCGATGAGGGCTTTAGCCGCCGACCACCGCAAATAGAATATACATGGAAATACCTACAGCAATCATTGGCACAGCGTCGACCAGACCCATGACAATGAAAAACTGGGTACGTAACATTGGAATCAATTCTGGTTGACGGGCCGCACCCTCAAGGAATCGTCCACCCAAAATACCGATACCAACCGCAGCACCAAGCGCGCCCAGGCCCATCATGATCGAGCCAGCAATATACAATAGTGATTGTTCCACAGAGTTCTCCTATAAATAAAATAATGCAAAAATCAATGATGCTCCTGGTGAGCCATGTCTAAATAAACAATAGTAAGCGTCATAAAAATAAAAGCCTGCAGCGTTATGATCAGGATGTGAAAAATTGCCCACCCCAAGGATAGCAGTACTTGCGATCCAAATAATACTGAGCTACCTCCTACACTAGCAGCGGCCCACGACCCCCCCATTATTGCCAGCAAAATAAAAATCATCTCGCCTGCATACATATTGCCAAATAATCGCAATGAGAGTGAAACCGGCTTAGCAATTAAGTTAACGCCTTCTAAAAAAAGATTGATTGGAATAAAAAGCGTTTTTACTATCAAGTTACTACTACTGAAAGGCTGTAGCGCTAGTTCGCCAGCAAATCCGCCCGCGCCTTTAACCTTAATACTGTAATAAACCACAAGAACAAATACTGCAATAGACATACCAAATGTTGCATTTGGATCGGTCGTAGGAACCACTTTAAGAAAAGGAAGACCGAGTGCACCAGCCAGGCCAGGCAGATAATCTACCGGCACCAAATCCATTAGATTCATCAAAAAAATCCATATGAAAATAGTCAGCGCTAATGGCGCAACCAATGCATTGCGGCCACTAAAGGAGCCGCGAACACTGTTGTCAATAAACTCAATAATCCATTCAACAAAATTTTGTGAGCCCCCTGGTACATTGGCAGTCGCGCTTTTAGCGACTCTAGAAAAAAAGAAAAGAAAAAGAATACCAAGCAAAAACGCAAATCCTAAAGTGTCCAGATTAATCGCCCAAAACCCCATTGCTTTTGCCTGTTCAGGATCTTGTGCAAGCCCCAAGCTGCCATCTGGCAACTTGCCAAAAGTTAGGTTTTGAAGATGGTGCTTGATATATTCAGTTGAGGTTCCGCTGGCCATATAATTTATTATATTTTACTTTGGTTTCTTTTTTCGTGTTGTAGAGGGACAAACACCCATGCAACCTGACCCACCACAAAACCAATCAATACAACTAAAGGAACAAGATTGAATGGACCCATTCCTAGCGCGAGTAGCGCACACACAACCAAAAAACGCTCCAAACCGGAGCGATAAAATAACCACAAGTGTTGATGTGCTTCCAGTAGCATTTTCCGATCACTATGTTGCATGCGCCAAAGCAACAACAAAGTAGCTATCAATGCGACTGCTCCACCATATAATGCCGCTATTGCCGCCTCTTCCCCTTGCAGCACATAACCCGATACCCCGACCAAGATGGAAGTTACAATCTGCAGCCTTGCCGTGAGGTGTACGCTGGATTCCATTTCCGGAGCTCAACGCGTAATATGCTAAACGCGTGAAAACAGAAATTTTAATATTTCATTGAAATACTGTCAAGAGACAACCTATTGGAGAGAATGACGAAATATACCTTCCAAAAGCCATAAAACAACAAACTTAGCGGACAAAAAGATGGGATTTAATGTTAAGAAAACTTTAAGTGTTCTATACCTTCAGTCAAGTCTTTGTCTTTTGCCTCCGACCCCTTGAGTTTAATTTCTAGTCGCAGCTCATTCATCGAGTCAGCATTCTTCATAGCATCTTCATAACTAATCTTACCGGCCTCATAAAGTTCAAATAAAGCTGTGTCAAAGGTTTGCATGCCTAGTTCACGAGATTTTTTCATGATTTCTTTGATTTCGTGAACATCCCCTTTAAGAATAAGGTCTGAAATCAAAGGGGAATCAAGTAAGATTTCAAACGCAGCTATTCGTCCTTTTCCTCCTTTTATCGGGAGCAACCTCTGGGCCACTAACGCTTTCATATTTAGTGATAAATCCATCAACAATTGCGCCTTGCGTTCTTCAGGAAAGAAGTTGATTATTCGGTCAAGAGCTTGATTAGCACTGTTAGCATGCAACGTACCCATGCAAAGATGCCCAGTCTCAGCAAAAGCTATAGCATGCTCCATGGTCTCACGAGCACGAATCTCGCCTATTAAGATAACATCGGGAGCCTGGCGCAAAGTATTTTTAAGCGCAGCCTCCCATGATTCTGTATCGATCCCCACCTCGCGCTGAGTTATCATACAGTTTATGTGCTCATGCACATATTCCACGGGATCTTCTATTGTTATGATATGACCATGACTGTTCTGGTTTCGATGACCAATCATCGCCGCTAAAGAAGTAGATTTACCTGAACCAGTTGCACCAACAAATATTACTAATCCACGTTTGCTCATTACTACATCTCTTAACACCGGCGGTAACCCCAATTCCTCAAATGTTGGAATCTGAGTGGTAATGGTTCGCAGCACCATTCCTGCACATTGTTGCTGGATAAAAGCGTTTACACGGAAACGCCCTATGCTCGGCGGATGGATAGCAAAATTGCATTCCTTAGTAGCATTAAACTCAGCATTTTGTTTCTCGTCCATAATAGCTTGCACTAATTCCAAAGTGTGCTGTGGCGTCAACGGTTGCTTGGACACTGGAACCATTTTTCCATCGATCTTAAACGAAGGCGGAAGACCGGCTGTGATGAACACATCTGATGCTTTTTTGCTAAGCATCAATCGAAGAAGATCATGTACAAATTTTGTGGCCTGATCTTTTTCCATGGTTAACTCCTAAATCTCACTATTTCTCAATGATGTTTATGTGAATAATTTTTAGCCTGGAAAAGCTTCTTTATTCATGGCCTTGGTGCGAGCTTCAGCATTGGAAATAATATTACGTTTCACTAAATCCGTAAGATTTTGATCTAGTGTTTGCATGCCTGTCCCTTGGCTGGTCTGGATTGTGGAATACATTTGTGCAACCTTAGCTTCGCGTATCAGATTACGAATTGCCGGAGTACCAATCATAATCTCGTGAGCCGCTACTCGGCCAGCTCCATCTTTAGTCTTGCACAACGTTTGCGATATAACTGCTCGCAGTGATTCTGACAGCATTGCACGCATCATTTCCTTTTCATCGGCTGGAAATACATCGATAATACGGTCGATGGTCTTAGCAGCAGAACTCGTGTGTAGGGTACCAAATACCAAGTGACCGGTTTCTGCTGCTGTCATAGCTAAGCGAATTGTTTCTAAGTCGCGCATTTCACCAACTAGAATGATGTCAGGATCTTCACGCAACGCCGAACGTAATGCATTATTAAAGCTCAACGTATCACGTCCAACCTCTCGTTGGTTAATAAGGCTATTCTTACTTTCGTGCACGAATTCAATCGGATCTTCAAGCGTTAATATATGCCCATGTTCATTCTCGTTAATGTCATTAATCATTGCTGCCAAGGTTGTAGATTTACCAGATCCCGTAGGGCCGGTCACCAAAACTACTCCTCTTGGCTGTTGGGCGATCTCAGCAAATATTTTTGGGGCATTAAGGTCCTCCAAGGTTAGTACAGTTGAAGGGATGGTCCTCATAACTGTGGCTGCACCTCGTTGGGTATTGAAAGCATTTACCCTAAAACGCGCAAGATTGGGCACTTCGAAAGAAAAGTCACATTCTAAGTCTTCCTCATATGATTTGCGCTGACCGTCATTCATGATGTCATACACCATTTCATGAACGTCTTTATGCTCCATAGCTGGCAGATTGATGCGTCTGATTTCACCATGAACACGAATCATTGGAGGCATTCCGGCAGATAGGTGTAAATCCGAAGCCTTATTCTTGACCGTAAAGGAGAGTAGTTCTACTATGTTCATGTGGCGCTCCGATAACAATATTAGTTTTATATACGGCTTTAACCTCTGAAAATTGAGCAGGTTATGAGAATTGTGCCTAAAATGAGGCGATTTATAGCGAACCAGTACAGGAAAATGAATCAAGGTTGCGAATTATGGCAACAATAGCCTCTACTTTACAAAACGTAAATAAGCGAATCGCCACAGCTGCGATAAACTCTGGACGTCATCCAGACGAAATTATGTTGCTGGCTGCAAGTAAAACTAACCCAGCTGAACAAGTAAAAGAAGCATGGCTTGCAGGACAAACCATTTTCGGCGAAAACTACCTTCAGGAAGCTCTAGAAAAAATACTTACACTTTCTGATTTACCCATCGAATGGCATTTTATTGGTCCCATACAAAGCAACAAAACAAAACGTATAGCGGAAAATTTTGCCTGGGTTCACAGCGTAGACAGAAAAAAGATTGCCGATCGTCTCTCACGAGACAGGCCTAAAACGCTACCTCCACTTCAAATTTGTATCCAAGTAAATGTGAGCGGCGAGGGCACCAAAAGCGGAGTGTCACCTAAACTTGTAACCGATCTGGCAGCTTATGTTGTAAAGCTCCCTCAGTTGAAACTACGTGGACTAATGGCTGTCCCCGAACTCACAACTGCTACAGCGTTGCAACGCAGCCAATTTCATATGCTTCGAAATTTGTATGATCAACTCAAACAAGAAGGGTTTGATCTTGATACCCTCTCAATGGGTATGTCAGAGGACATGGAGCCTGCAATTGCTGAAGGGGCGACAATAGTGCGCGTGGGGACGGCGATTTTTGGACCGAGACGTTACCCAATCCCCGAAGAACTTGCTGCCCGTGTTACGCCGTAAGAGCTAGGTATTTATTTTTTAGCTGCTCTTTTGTTTCAGTGATGTCTGGATTAAGGACGATACAGTCTACCGGGCATACCTCAACACATTGTGCCGTTTCATAATGCCCTACACACTCTGTACAAAGCCTGGAATCAATTTCGTAGATTTCATTGCCCTGCGAAATAGCATTATTAGGGCATTCTGGTTCACATACATCGCAGTTGATACATTCGTCAGTAATCTTTAAAGCCATCTCGCCTCACAATAATTAAACCCCAGCCTTGATACGAAGCTGTGCGGCTACTAGTGGATGTACAAATTTATCTGCATTGCCCCCAAGGAGTGCAATTTCCCGCACTATGGTTGCAGAAATAAACATATATTGCTCAGATGGAGTCATGAATACAGTTTCAATTTCAGGATACATGCAGCGATTCATACCCGCCATCTGAAATTCATATTCAAAATCAGATACCGCACGCAGTCCACGTAGAATCACTCTGGAATTTTGTTGCTGTGAGAATTCCATCAATAGCCCAGAAAATACCATGACCTCTACATTGTGACAATCTGTTAACACCTCTCGCGCCATATTCACGCGCTCATCCAAGGTAAAAAAAGGCTCTTTGCCGCTACTCGGTGCTACTGCAACTACTACTTGGTCAAACAAACGTGAGGCGCGCCGAACTAGATCCTCGTGACCACGGGTGATCGGGTCAAAGGTACCAGGATAAATAACTTTATCTGTTTTTCTCATATCTTAATAATTGATAATATACCCTGCCTGCCCGACCACCTCGCCAAACCAGCCAATTCTTTTCCAATTCCAAAGGACTATCTGTCTCCACATAGATCAGACCATTCTTGGAAAGATGAAACGGCAGCAAAGGGAGCACTATGGGCACTAATCCCTGCCGATATGGTGGATCAAGAAAAATCACGTCAAATAGTCGCTTGTCAGACATAATAAATTGTAGCGCATCTAACATTAGTAATTCTATTTGATCTGCTTGCAGTTTTTGCAAACTACTCTGTAACGAACTATATACCGTGGGATTAGATTCCACCATTACAACTTGCCTGGACCCACGGGATGCAGCCTCGATCCCCATAGCCCCGCTACCTGCAAATAAGTCAAGGCAAGTACTATTATGCATATCTTGTCCTAACCAGTTAAATACCGTCTCACGCACTCGAGCGGGCGTAGGGCGCAGACCTATGTTTGGAGAGAACGTAACTACTCGGCTACGCCATTTTCCTCCGATGATTCGAAGTTTGTTTTGAGGTAAAGACACTCAATTATGATTTCTGATGAAGTATTAACAAACAAGTTATTCTTCGAAAAGATTATTCTATTTTTTTTCCATTGCTCCTACTATTACAGTTACCATCCCATCTGGGCGAATACGTCGTTGGAAAGCATCCTTTATCTGCTCTAAAGTTACTTTATCCACTGCCTTCACGTAGTCATCCAGGTAGGATAGGGGAAGATTATAAAATCCTATTACACTAAGATATTCCATGATTTTCTTATTACTATCTATACGAAGCGGAAAACCTCCAATAATGTTCCCCTTAGCGGCAGTCAATTCTTTTTTAGTTGGGCCACTAGTTATAAAATCAGCTAATACCTTTTTCGTAATCATCAGAGCCTCTTCAGACTGCTCTTTCTTAGTCTGTAGCCCGACCTGGAATGGACCAGCTTGCTTTAATGGATAAAAACTACTGCGTACACTATAAGCCAACCCACGTTTCTGGCGAATTTCCTCCATCAACCGTGACGCAAACCCACCTCCTCCTAGAATGTAATTTCCGACTATCAGCGGATAATAATCAGGGTCGCCACGCCGCAGCCCCGGATAAGCTAACAAAATGTGGCTTTGTGTAGCTGGATGAGGAATCCTCTTGGTGCCCGCTACAGGTTTTGCCACTATTGGCAAATTATTTAATTCCTTAGCTTGAGGCAAGCTCTTAGACAATGCCTCAGCAATAGCAACCGCTTCAGTGCGGCTAACTTTGCCCATGATAGAAACTACAGCATTAGTAGCTACATAGTGAGATTGATAAAAATCAATCAAGTCACTTCGCTGCAAGCGGTTTAACGTGTCCACTTCACCCGAGCGGCGCAATCCATAGGGATGAGCACCATATAGCATTTTATTCAGCGTGCGGCTTGCAATATATCCAGGTTTAGTTTCTGCTTCTTTTATTCTTGCGATCATTCGGGCCTTTTCTCGTTTCATGGTATTTTCATGAAACTCTGGGTACTGTATGACTTTAGAGAAAATATCCAACGCTTGATCACGTTCTCGTTTACTACTTAAGGTTCGTAGCAACATACCAGCACGATCTCGATCAAAGCGGGCGCTTAATTGTGCTCCAACGTCTGCTATCGCCTTAGAAATTTTGTCTTCTGACAAACCGCCTGCACCAAGACTAAGTAAGTGCCAAGTCAAGCTTGCACACCCTGACTTCTCAGGGCTATCGGCACTGCTCCCCGCCTTAAAATCCACACTTACATCGAGTATTGGTAAATCACGACTTTCAACAAAATATACCTGCGCACCAGATGACGTTTGCCAGTGCTGAATAGGAAGAGTTGCAAAAACCCATTGAGAGTAAACGCTCAAGAGGAAAATTAATAAATAATGAGCTAAATACATCAAAAACCTTTTTTTATTTTGAATTTAATGCCGTAATCCTCTAGGCGAAGGAATAACCGATTTTTGTTCCAGCGGCTGCGGATCAAGAACCGCCACTGTCAGCCTGTCATCAATCAAAAATTTTACTGCTACATCCCTTACTTGCTTGGCAGTAACGGCCTGTAGCTTTTGAATAAACGTATCAAGATCACGATGTGATAAACCAACTGACTCTAGCTGACCAATCTGCATTGCTTGATAAAACATCGAATCTAGCTGAAATACGTGGCCAGACACTACCTGAGCCTTAACGCGCGCCAATTCCTCTTCTGTTACTCCATCTCGAATAAGCTTTTCAAGCTCACTTCGCAAAGCCGCTTCCAATTCCGCCACCGATTTTCCTTCGCTTGGTGTGCCATTTAGAAACAACATACTAGGCCCGCGCCCTATGGCATCATAAGACGCACTTACTGAGCTAGCAATGTGCTTTTCTCGTACCAGCTCCTTTCTGAGTCGTGCAGATTCGTTACCGTCCAACACCCCTACAAGCATCTCCAGCGCATATGGCTCCCAGTCAGTATCAGCATTATGCAATACAGGCGCATGATATCCCATTACTAGGTAAGGAAATCTTGCCGGGGCTTTTATTGTCAGCCGTTTGACTCCAACTTGTGCAGGCTCTAACTGTGGCTTTCGTAAATCTAAAGATAATAGTGGTCGAAATTTAATCTTGCCATAATATTTTTGCGCCAAGGAAAACACATCATTTGGATCGACATCCCCCACTACCACTAACACCGCGTTGTTAGGCGCGTACCAGCGATCATACCACTCTTGAGCATCATGAACAGTCATGTTCTCTAAGTCGTTCATCCAACCAATGACTGGGCGCCTGTACGGATGAGATTGATACGCGACAGAAAACATTTTTTCGTGTACTAATGAATGTGGTTGATCATCAGTTCGTAACCGTCTCTCTTCCATTACAACCTTGATTTCTTTTAAAAATTCTTCTTTAGTTAATTTCAAGTTGCGCATTCGATCAGCCTCGAGCTTCATTGCTAAAGGCAGCTTGGATTTATGCAATTGCTGGTGATAAGCGGTATAATCACGCCCTGTAAATGCGTTATCGCGCCCGCCCACGGCTGCAATTTGTTTAGAAAATTCTCCGCCTCTAACTTTTTTAGTTCCCTTAAACATCATGTGCTCCAACACATGAGCAACTCCTGTGGTACCGTTCAATTCATCAATGCTGCCTGCCTTGTACCAGATTTGAGAAACAACTACCGGCGAGCGATGGTCTTCCCTGACAATTAACTTAAGACCATTTTCAAGCATGTACTCGTGTGGGTTTGCGAAAGCTTCAAACGAAATCATAGAAACTAGTACCAAAGCAACAGCCTGAGATCTAAGGAGAGGAAAGATAAAATAAAAACAATATCTCATTTTTAATAGCCCAAGTTTAGATAAATAGAATAAAATTTCACCTGCAACTTTATACAATGAACTGTAACAAATACGACAGCCTACCAGAATGCTAAGTTTCTTCAAATCAAAGAAAGACTCTGTCCCCATCAAAACATTGTCAACTAGCTCGCCTGTTAATGTTAGACAGGGGCTTACACGTACCCGGGGTAGCTTGGGGAAAAAACTATCTAGCATCCTCGGCGCCCGTAAGATAGATGAATCTATCTACGAAGAATTGGAAACAACCCTTATCGCTGCGGATGTTGGAGTAAATGCGACTAGTTGGTTACTTGAAACACTACGTACGCAAGTTAAACGAGATAGCCTAACTAATGCAGTCCATTTAAAAGAAGCGCTAAAAGAAGCGCTAATTGCATTACTTACACCACTTGTATGCCCCATTGATACTAGCACGGAAAAGCCTTTCATTATTATGCTAACAGGCGTAAACGGCACAGGGAAAACTACCACAATTGGTAAACTTGCTCACTACTTTAAGTCTCAAGAGAAGTCAGTGCTTCTTGCAGCTGGAGATACATTTCGTGCCGCCGCGCGAGAACAACTCTTAAAATGGGGCGAACGTAATAATGTTTCCGTAGTTTCACAAGAGAATAATAACCAACAAAAATGCGATCCGGCCGCAATAATATTTGATGCGATTAACTCAGCTAAGGCGCGTAACATAGACATCGTAATAGCTGACACTGCCGGGCGCCTAGCAACACAATTAAACCTTATGGAAGAAATTAAAAAAGTTAAGCGCGTCATAGCCAAAGCTAAACCAGGCGCGCCACATGGAGTGCTACTGGTACTAGACGCTAACACTGGTCAGAATGCTGTAAACCAAGTAAAGGCTTTTGATGACGCTCTTGGTGTCACAGGTCTTATACTCACTAAACTCGACGGCACTGCTAAGGGTGGAGTAATCGCTAGTATAGCAAATCAACATCAGCAAAATCCGATTCCTCTACACTTCATCGGAACAGGTGAGGGCATGGAAGATTTACAGCCGTTTGACGCACGAGAATTTGTAAATGCCTTATTTGATTAATTTTTACCTGCTCCCCACAGTTTGAAAATATTTCAATATGATCAGTTTTAGCAACGTCTACAAGCGTTATCCGAACGGGTTCGACGCGCTGAAGAATATTGCTTTTACAATTAAACAAGGAGAAATGGTCTTTATTACTGGGCACTCCGGTGCCGGTAAAACTACTCTGTTGAGACTAATTGCAGCTATCGAGCGCCCTACTACGGGCGGCATCTTCGTTAACAACAAAAATGTAAGTAAGCTCAAGAATCGTGCAATACCATTTCTACGACGAAATATTGGAATGGTTTTCCAAGATCAAAAAATTCTATTCGATCGTTCTGTATTCGATAACGTATTACTACCATTACAAATATGCGGTTTTGATCACTGGTCAGCAACTGGACGAGTACGTGCTGCTCTTGACAAAGTAGGGTTGCTAAAGAGAGAAAAAGCTCGTCCTATAACACTCTCAGGTGGTGAACGACAACGATTATGTATTGCCCGTGCTATAGTTAATCGCCCATCTATTCTGATTGCTGATGAACCAACTGCGAATCTTGATACTGATTACACTAGAGACATCATGTATATGTTTAAGTCTTTTCATCAGGTGGGAGTAACTGTTCTAATCGCTACCCCTAATGTAAAGTCACTTGAAGATCCTCAGTATCGCGTTCTAGCCCTAAATCACGGGGAACTTGCTATATGATAGCGTGGCTTTCTCATCATTTGCATGCCTTTTCCCTAGCATTAAGGCAATTCTCTGGTGCTCCGTTTGCTAGCTTGCTCAACGTTATAGTTATTGGAGTTGCTATCAGTCTGCCCACAGGAGTTTACATGTTACTGGGGAATCTACAGACTTTCTCCGGACAAATATCAGAAACCCCACAATTAAGCCTTTTTCTTGAGTTGGACGCAGATAAAACAGCGATATCAGAAATTGAATCGCGTTTAAAGCAGCATCCGCAGGTTGCTAAGTTTCAATTCATTTCAAAGAAAAGTGCATTGAATCAAATGAAACAAGATAGCGGGCTAACTGACGTTATTGACAGCCTACCGCAGAATCCACTACCGGATGCTTTCATAATTAATGCCAAGAGCACCGAACCTAAAACATTAGAATTACTACGTAACGAAATGCAGAAATGGCCCAAAGCAGAACATATACAACTTGATTCTGCTTGGACAAAACGTTTAGACGCTTTACTCAAACTTGGGCAGCTGGGAGTATTGATGCTTGCTGCCCTACTAAGTTTTGCGTTAGTAGTAGTGACTTTCAACACAATTCGTTTACAAATACTTACAAAACGTGATGAGATTGAAGTGTCAAAGTTGATTGGTGCAACTAGTAATTTTATACGCCGTCCTTTTCTATATTTTGGTGCAATTCAAGGTATATCAGGAGGAATTTTTGCCTGGCTTATCGTTGCTCTTGTAATTTACTTAATTAATGGTGAATTGAAGGAATTAGTACAGCTTTATGCAATTAATTTCCATTTATACCACCTTCCATTTGGAGACAGTATCAGTTTATTACTGTTTTCATCCTGGTTAGGCTGGTTAGGAGCTTGGCTGTCAGTTGCAACACATCTATGGCAAATAGAGCCTAAGTAGTTAAAAATTTAACTATCTCCTGGAACTTTTGGAGATATTGGCACTCTCAATACAAGAGTGCTAAAATTAACGTAAGATACCAAATTAAAGGGAGAATACTATGACATTTGCGATGGCAATGCCTACAACAAGCGGTAGTCTTGAGAACTATATCCAGTCCGCCAATAGTTTTCCTATTCTGTCCCAAGAAGAAGAGGTTAGTTTGGCGCGGCGTCTCCGGGATGAAGAAGACTTAAATGCAGCGCGCCAACTAGTATTATCTCATTTACGCGTAGTTGTTTCGATCGCACGTGGCTACAAAGGTTACGGCCTGCCACAAGCTGATTTGATTCAGGAAGGAAATATTGGGCTAATGAAAGCTGTCAAGCGCTACGATCCTGAACGCGGTGTAAGACTAGTCTCATTTGCTGTGCACTGGATTAAAGCAGAAATCAATGAATTCATACTAAAAAATTGGCGTCTCGTAAAAATTGCAGCTACGAAAGCACAACGCAAGTTATTTTTTAATCTGAGAAGCATGAAACAAAGTCTGGATACTATGAATCCAGAAGAGGTTAACACTGTAGCAAAACAATTAGGGGTTAAAGCCGAAGAAGTAATAGAGATGGAAACTCGCTTTAGTGGACGTGATATTTCGATTGAACCTCTCTCCCAAGATGATGATGAAAAACCTGGCTACAGTCCTATTACTTATCTTACTAATGGCACAGATCCTTCACAAGTGTTGGAGGCCAAACAAAAGATACAACTACGTGGCAAAGGATTGGAACAAGCTCTGGCAAACTTAGATTCGCGTAGCCGTCGCATTATTGAAGCCCGCTGGCTAAGAGAAGAAGGCGCTGTAACACTTCATGAACTCGCTAATGAGCTGGGTGTATCAGCTGAACGTATACGCCAGATTGAAGTCAAGGCAATACAAAAAATGCGGAAGATGATGGAACTAGTTGCAACTGTATAACAACTAGAGCTATATATATGAAAACGGAGCCTGATGGCTCCGTTTCATCTTTTCTTTCCATTCTTTCTTCTTATTCGACAGCTGTAACTGAAATTTTCTTTGGCTGGACAGCTTCCCGCTTCGGAATAACAATTTCTAATACACCATCTTTAGATTTTGCTGTTATCGCATCCGCATTAGCCGTATCGGGCAAACTAAAACGCCGGTGAAAAGAACCATAAGTTCGTTCGACCCGTTTGTAACCTTTATCTTCAGATATTTCTTCAGATTTCTTTTCGCCCTTGATGGTAAGCACTCCATCTTCCATGCTTACATCTGTTTCCTCAGGCTTTACACCCGGAAGATCTGCATGTAGAACATATTTATCTGATTCCTCCTTAATATCTACGGCCGGCGCCCATGCTGCTGTAGCCATAGACCCTTCGCTGGAACCCCATATAGGAGCGCGGTCTAGCTCTTTTTGAAATTGATTTAACCAACCCCATGGCTCAAATCGAGTAATTGTTGTCATAATAATAACCTCCATATAATATATTTGCTTTTAACCATACTGGAAATACTTTCACCAGTTCTTAGCAATTTATATATGGTTATTTTCTTTCTTTTCAAGTAAGGAGAAAGCCTCTTATAAGCTTCACATATCTCAATCAAAAGGAAAACTACATCTGAAACTATTTAAAATTGGTTTTGATTACCTGCAATTGTAAACACTAGTTATTGGTATTTTCTGCCCACTGTTCTGGCGTCAAAGTTTTCATAGACAACGCATGAATCTCTTGTTCCATTTTTTTTCCTAATGCTTTATAAACTAATTGATGCTGTTGTACCATATTTTTGCCTCGAAACTCCGCACTTACAATAATGGCACTAAAGTGATGCCCGTCATCACTTTCTACATGCACTAGATCACATGGCAAAGTAGTTTCAATAGAAGTTTTTATGTTTTCTGGTGTAATCATTTTAAGTTCCTTCCTTCATATATCATTTGATGTGTTTATTTGCTTTTCTCAACTTAATAAAATCTTAATTACGGAGCTTGTAGCCCGTTTTGAGCATTCGTACTGTGATCCATGATGATGCTAGACAACATGCTGCCACAATTATGAGACTAAAGTAGGGGGATATATCAGAAACACCAAAAAAACCATAACGAAACCCATCAATTACATAGAAAAACGGATTAAAGTGAGACAAATTTTCCCAGAACGGCGGTAGCGAATGAATCGTATAAAACACGCCGGATAAAAACGTCAGCGGCAAGATAATAAAGTTTTGAAATGCGGCCAACTGGTCAAATTTATCAGCCCAAATAGCGGCAATGATACCCAATGCTCCTAGTAACCCGTTACCCATCAAGGCAAATATAACAACCCATAAAAATGATTGTATTGGCGCTTCAAAAAAAATCAATGTCACCATATAAACACCCACTCCTACTAATAATCCGCGCACGATAGATGCCAACACATAAGCCATAAATATTTCCATATAAGACAGTGGTGACAATAAAACAAACACAATACTTCCAGATATCTTAGACTGAATTAGACTAGATGCTGAGTTGGCAAAAGCATTTTGTAGCATAGCCATCATCACCAAGCCTGGGATCAGAAAAACTGAGTATGCAACATTGAGATATGCATGCGCATGTTCTTCTAACACATGAGAAAAAATCAACAGATAGAGTAATGTAGCCACCATTGGCGCAAATAATGATTGGAGCCCAACCTTCCAAAATCGCAACAATTCCTTTTGGAGCAAAGTATAAAAACCAGTCATAAAAGCTCCAGGTTATCAACACTTCCCATAATTTTCGCAAAAACTTCTTTCAGGTCAGGCTGTAATAACTCCATTTCTAGGACCTGAACTTGCATTACACGCAAAGTTGCTAACACACTTTCAATTTGTGCGTAATCGTTAATTTCTAGTATGTAGTTACCTGCATCATAGGTTCTTAAAAGTGGCTGCAATTCTTGAGGCAGTATATCCGATGATAATCGCAGCCGAATCGAACAACCAGTGCTGGCATTAATGAGATTGGTAGTGCTATCTAGCGCTACGATTTTTCCTTGTTTAAGCATTGCTACTCGACTACATAATGCCTCTGCTTCATCTAGATAATGAGTAGTAAGCACAATGGTATGACCATCGTGATTCAGTTGTTTTATGAATCGCCAGAGTGCTTGGCGTAACTCTACATCTACTCCAGCAGTAGGTTCATCTAGGATGATCACTGGTGGTTTGTGTACCAGTGCTTGAGCCACCAAAACACGCCTCTTCATGCCACCCGATAGGGTTCTCATGTTAGCATTCTCTTTATCAGCAAGGCCAAGATTATGAATTATTTCATCTATCCAAGAGTTATTATTTTTTAAGCCATAATAGCCAGATTGAAGGAACAAAGTCTCTCGAACTGTGAAAAATGGATCGAACACTAATTCTTGCGGTACCACTCCAATCAGACGGCGAGCTTCACGATAGCTAGTTACTACATTGTGCCCCATTACGTAGGAACTACCGCTACTAGCTAGCGCTAGTCCAGCAAGTATATTGATCAACGTTGTTTTACCTGCGCCGTTTGGACCAAGTAAAGCAAAAAAATCACCTGCGTTTATTTCAAGGTCAATGCCCGCAAGAGCATATGAAGCTCCATAATTTTTGTACAATTGCTTGATTTCAATCGCCGGAATCATTGCGAATGTAAGTTAGGAAAATATTTACCACGGATTACACTAATTTTTATCACACGAGTCATCTATCTAATTGCTGGACAACAATTACAAAGGCCAAACATAGTTTTAGCTGCATTATTTACACGCAGCCATTAAGAAATATATGTGTGCTCGTGAATCTCTTGCTATGAAAGCGGAATCAATTCTGAAATACCATACAATTGGGCAAGATTTTTCATATTCTTTGGTATATTTGAAAAACAAATCTGCCGATTTTGTCCGCGTGCTTTACGCCGCCATTCCAACAGCATACTGATGGCCGATGAATCCACCTCAGTGACTTGTGCTAAGTCAATCACTAAATCAGAGCGATCAAATAAAGCAACGCCTTGTTCGATCACAGAAACAACATTATCAACTGTTATCGCCCCCTGAACATATAACCTATCACCATTACGTGAAATCATCTCATGCTGCCTTGTACTGTTTAAGTAATGAAGTGGTTTTATCTTTTGCCTCTAACTTACGGTTTTTCTCTGTCAACGTTTTGAGTAACCCATCAACCCCGCCCTTACGAATCTGAGAATTGAAAGAGCCGCGATAATTAATGACCAAGCTTATCCCTGCCACTGTTACATCATAAACCTTCCAACTGCTACCGTTTTTTTCCATGCTGTAGTCAATTTGTACTGCTTTTCCCTGATTTTGTATCAACTGAGTTTTTACCGTAACGTCTTTATTGCCATCAATATTTTTAAGTGGAGTTACCTTTATAGTATGGTCGCTATAAACTGACAGAGCCTTATAGTAGGTGCGTACCAGCAAGGTACGAAACTGATTTACTATTTCCCGTTGCTGCCCTGGTGCAGCTTTACGCCAATTCTTACCCATGGCAAGCCTAGTCATGCGAGTAAAATTGAAATGGGGCAATATTTTGGTTTCAACCAAATCAAGCATCTTGGCTTTATTTCCAGATTGAATGTCTTTATCCCGCTTGATAATCGCGAGAATTTCTTCTGCTGTATTAATTACTAGAATATCGGGTCTGATTTCACTCGCCCATGTAGTGGGTGCCAGTAACAATGTAGATAATAATACGGTCATACCAATTAACGTTTTCATGACTCTCTCACTAAAATTAATTACGCTGCTATTATTAAGCTAAGTACAGTTACAGAAAAAGGATCTATCCTTGCTTAGAATTTACTATCATCTTCACTATCTTCTGACTCTGATGCTTTATCGAACAAGAACTGCCCAATCATCTCCTCTAATACAAGAGCTGAATTTGTTTTCATTATCTTGTCACCGCTCTTCAACATACCTTCATCGCCTCCCGCTGCCAAACCAATATATTGCTCACCCAAAAGCCCAGACGTAAGAATACTCGCAAAGGTGTCCTTAGGAAACTCATAACGCTTGTCTATCTTCATGGTTACCGCAGCATCGAAAGTCTTTGTGCTAAATTGTATATCCGTTACACGCCCTACTACCACACCAGCACTTTTTACTGGCGAGCGAACTTTCAGGCCGCCAATGTTCTCAAAGATTCCAGTCAGAGTGTAGCTTTGTGCTTCACTGTAAGTACCGAGGTTGCCTACTTTCAATGCTAATATAAGTAACGCTCCAATCCCCGCCATAACAAACAGCCCTACCCACAAATCCATCGTTGCACGCTGCATCAGCCTACTCCTCTAAACATAAACGAGGTTAATATAAAATCTAGCCCCAATATCACAAGCGATGAAGTTACTACAGTTCGAGTGGTAGCGCCAGATACTCCTTCTGCCGTTGGCTGCGCATCAAACCCCTCGAACACTGCAATTGCTGTTACAGCTACACCAAAAACGCAAGTTTTAATAATGCCGTTGACAATATCAAACCTAAAATCCACCACACTTTGCATTTGTGACCAAAACGAACCTTCATCAACACCGATAAGCACTACTGCAATCAAATAACCGCCGAATATACCCATCGCAGAAAATATTGCTGCTAAGAGCGGCATCGAAATCACTCCCGCCCAGAATCGTGGCGCAACCACCCTTGCAATTGGATCAACTGCCATCATCCCCATTGCTTCAAGTTGTTCGGTAGCTTTCATTAAACCAATTTCTGCTGTAATAGCAGAGCCAGCACGACTAGCAAATAATAATGCGGCCACAACCGGTCCCAACTCCCGTACTAGTGATAATGCCACCAGCGTACCAACAGACGTTTCTGCTCCATATTTTTGTAGCGTTTCATAACCTTGTAAGCCTAATACCATTCCAACAAACAGCCCTGACACCAGAATAATGATCAAGGTTAATACGCCGGTAAAATAAAGTTCGCGAATGATCAGACTGAAACGTCTTATACTTGATCCTGATTTCAGCAACGTCAATATAAAAAACCGAGTCGCATAGCCTAGTCGCCATATGTTATCTATCACTCGATGACCGATACTTCGAATGCCAATGACTATGCGTCTAGGCAACGCTATTCTCCAAATTCAAATCGGTTGCATATGTCTCAGCAGGAAAGTGAAATGGAACCGGCCCATCCACCTCACTATGCACAAACTGATGCACAAACGGCGAAACGGATTTTTCTACCTCTTCCGGTGTGCCATGTGCAGCAATCACTCCTTCAGAAATAAAATAAACATAATCTACAATCGCCAACGATTGATGCACATCATGTGTCACCACAATCGAAGTCATCCCCAGGGCATCTGTTAAGCGTCGAATCAAATTTCCAATAACACTTAGTGAGATTGGGTCTAGTCCCGCAAATGGCTCATCATACATAACAAGCATAGGATCAAGAGCGATCGAACGAGCTAGTGCTACCCGTCGCGCCATCCCGCCAGATAGTTCTCCTGGCATCAAATTATGAGCGCCGCGGAGACCGACTGAATGTAGCTTCATCAGTACCAAATCTCGAATTACAGATTCTGGTAGATTAGTGTGCTCTCTCATCTGAAATGCCACATTGTCAAATACCGACAAGTCTGTAAACAATGCGCCAAACTGAAATAACATACTCATCTTTCTACGCAGACGAAATAGCTCATTTCTACTGAGCTCATGAACCACTTGATTGGCAACCTTGACGTAACCAGATGATGGGGTTACTGACCCTCCGATCAATCGTAATAATGTAGTTTTGCCGCAACCGCTGCCGCCCATAATAGCGATAACCTTACCGCGCGGCATAGTCATGTTGACACCTTTAAGGACAGGGCGCTTGTCGTAGGAAAAATTTAGATCTTTAATTTCGACCAAGTTTTCGATTGTCATTCTATTAAAGAGTCAATACTTGATTTGACTGGCTCTATATAATTTCCAGAAGCCACTTCACTTAAGTGAGAACCAATATTTAATTAATATTCTTTATCTAACACCAATATCAGATCAGATATTTGTATCAAGCTAATTATAAATCATTGTACGGAACTAAGGGTAAAGCAAAAATAATCGGTATCCAGCAGCATTTAAATCGCCACTATCAATAAACAGTGTTACGCTAATTTCTTTACCGGGCTCAATGGCCACAGAAGGATTAATATTTTCTTTGAGGTACTCACCGGGAGTAAAAATTCGACTTGCAAGAGCTTGGTCTTGAGTGTCAGTAAGCGTCAGCTCAATTGAAGGAAAGGCTTGTGGAAAGGAGGCCCTATTTCGTACTGTCGCAGTAAGCGTAGTAATACTAGAAGATTGTGCTGTGCCCATTTGCATATCGGACGACTCAATACTCAGTAGCTTTACTTGTTGCGCTAGCGGAATCGTACAATTTATAATTTCACAGTATTGTTCTAAATATGGTTTGACACCAGGAGCAAAAATTGCAATTTCAGCACGATTTAGATAGACAACCTGTCCCATCAATACCACCAAGAGTAAGATGCTACTAAACCCCCAAATACTAGAGGGTTTTGTCGGTAACACGCCATCAAAAGTATAACCCTCATCAGCTGCATCAACTGCACCTGATGCAGTTAAATTTTGCCCCTCCTTATTGGACGTCTCCTCAGCTAGCATCTCTGATGCTTCTTTTTGCGGTGTATCATCGCCCGGCAGATTTAAAATGTTGCCAATTATTGCGTCTTTTACTGTGGCTAGCGCAAGAAAACTATTAAATATTTGAGAACAATGCCCACATCGCACGTTTCCCTCGTGCATTTGCAAATGCTCTGGAGTTACCAGAAAAGCAGTAGCACAATTAGGACAACGAGTTACCAAGGCCATAATATTTTTATCTCAATAATAGGTTCACTTTCTTGCGCCAATCAGCAGTACCCAGCCTTCCTTTTCTTTTGCAATGTACATCTTAAACCACTGTCGGTAAGCATACTCTACTTCTTTTACTTGTTCTTTAAGTATGCCAGATAACACAACATATCCATTGTCTCTAGTTGCATTTGCCAGTATTGGAGCAAGTACGATCAAGGGATTAGCAAGAATATTTGCAATAACTATGTCCGCCCAAGCATTGTACTTCTGATCTGAATTAGTCATAAAATTAGTCGTATAAAATCTAGCATTTTTTCGGTCGCATTGATTTCGTTTTGCATTGTCACGACTAGACTCTACTGCACGAGGATCTATGTCTATGCCTAATACTTGGCCTGCACCTAGTTTTAATGCAGCAATACCCAATATTCCAGATCCACAACCATAATCGATAATATCCTCTCCGCCTCGTAAATTTTCATTAAGCCAGCTAAGACAAAGCTGGGTAGTAGGGTGGCTACCAGTACCAAAGGCCAACCCAGGGTCAAGTATTAAATTTATGGCCGTAGGATCCGGTTCTTGATGCCAACTAGGAACAATCCACAGCCTTCCTGATATATGAATAGGGTTAAATTGTGTTTGCGTAAGGCGGACCCAATCTTCCTCCTCAACATGTTTTAATCGGTATGTAGGAAGAGAAGAAAGTTGAATAGCTTTTGTAACAGTTTGTAGAATTATAGGTGCGTTTACTGCCATATCAAATAGCGCAGTTATTTCTACCGTAGGCCAAATTTTTTGGGAGGGGCTATTAAAGTCCTCAAACAAGGACTGTTCGTTCTGAGTTCCATTCGCTGCATCATGAATGTCTGCTGACAAAGCGCCAAATTCAATTAATGAGTCACTTAGTGCTTCCGCATATTCAGCGGTGGTCTCAACGATGAGGGCGGTCCAAGACATATTAAGACATGGATAAAATTAGCCTGACTAAGCTAAACTTTCTAAATAAGCTATATATATTTATGTTATATGTATTTGCTGAGCATCCAAGCAATTTGTTGCAAAAAGTCTTTACTACCCTTGTTTTTTGTGTTGGGCCAGCATCTGCTCAAGATAATGAATAGTGGCACCCCCGCGCAAAAATGCTGCGTCGTACAATAAATCAAGATGTAACGGAATATTAGTCATGATACCTTCAACTACCATTTCCGACAGGGCGATGCGCATACGGGCAATAGCTTGGTCACGATTGTCGCCATAAGCAATAACTTTACCTATCAAGGAATCATAGTACGGTGGAACTATGTAGTTATGGTAGATATGGGAATCAACACGAATACCAGGACCTCCAGGCGCATGATACTGAGCAATGCGGCCAGCACAAGGAATAAGCTTATAAGGGTCTTCTGCATTAATTCGACACTCGATGGCATGCCCCTTTTGTATAACATCTCGCTGTCGAATTTGAAGCTTTTCGCCTGCTGCAACTCGAATCTGCTGCTGTACTAAATCAATGCCGGTAACTGCTTCAGTGATAGGGTGCTCAACTTGCAGACGTGTGTTCATTTCAATGAAATAAAATTCTTTTTTCTCATACAGGAATTCGAATGTGCCCACCCCACGATAACCAATACGGCGACAAGCGTCCGCACAACGAGATCCTATTTTATCGCGCTGTCTTGTAGGAAGGCCTGGAGCCGGTGCCTCTTCGATAATTTTCTGATTTCGGCGCTGTATCGAACAGTCTCTTTCCCCTAAATAAATTGCATTGCGGTGCTCATCAACTAGAACCTGGAATTCGATATGTCGAGGGTTTTCCATAAATCTTTCTGCATATACCATGGGATTGCCAAACGCTGCTTGAGCTTCATTGCGAGTCATGATAACTGCATTTGATAGCGCTGCTTCCGTATGCACCACCCGCATTCCACGCCCCCCACCACCGCCTGACGCTTTTATGATTACCGGATACCCAATGGCGCGTATAATTTCCTTAATTTCCCCCGGAGATTCCGGTAATGCACCATCGGAGCCAGGAACACAAGGCACGCCAGCCTTCTTCATAGCATTTTTAGCATTAACCTTATCGCCCATTAAGCGAATGGTTTCAGGGCGCGGCCCAATAAAGACAAATCCGCTTTTTTCTACACGTTCAGCAAAATCAGCGTTCTCTGAAAGAAATCCGTAACCCGGATGAATAGCTTCAGAATCAGTTACCTCTGCAGCACTGATAATTGCAGGGATATTAAGATAACTCTTGTCTGAAGGCGCAGGACCAATACAAACAGACTCATCAGCAAGCTTTACATATTTTGCTTCTGCATCTGCCTCGGAGTGTACCGCTACCGTTTTTATGCCCATTTCTCGGCATGCGCGCTGAATTCGCAAAGCTATCTCGCCACGATTGGCTATAAGTATTTTCTCAAACATATGTAATTATTTTGGTCGGTTCTATTTCGAACAACAAAGATTAGAATTTCCTTTTCAACACTTTAAATTCATAGAAACTCACTAGTGAAAATCATTCAATTACAAATAATGATTCACCATATTCCACAGGCTGACCATTTTCTATCAAGATTGCCTTGATAGTACCTTCTTTATCAGATTCTATTTCATTGAGGAGTTTCATCGCTTCTATGATGCACAAGGTATCGCCCACCTTAACCGTTTGCCCTACTTCCACAAAGGGATCACTGCCAGGAGAAGATGTACGATAAAACGTTCCAACCATTGGAGCTTTCACCACATGATCTGTTGAAAGTTCTGCTTCGGCTTGTGCTGTGGCTACAGCTGCGGCGGGGGAAGCTACAGGTGCTGCAGACACTACAGATGATGGTACAGCAGCTTGAATCGGCGCTCCAGATCTGCTGATACGAACCTTTTCCTCTCCTTCTGTAATTTCTAATTCTGCGATGCCTGATTCTTCGACCAAATCAATTAATTTTTTAAGTTTCCTCAGATCCATAACAGCCCTCCTAGGGCGGCATCTCATATGAGATGCTTATGACTTGGCAAAATTTAAATTAATCCAAAAAGATTTTGCCTTTATTTATATAACCTCAATCAATGAGCGCTTAGCGCATAATGTAGCGCCAGGATATATCCCTTTGCACCTAATCCGCTGATAACACCCAATGCAAGATCAGAAAAATACGACTCACGACGAAAAAATTCACGAGCAAAAATATTAGAAAGATGAACTTCTATAAATGGGAGCCGTGCAGCTGCCAATGCATCCCGCAATGCAACGCTTGTATGAGTATATGCAGCAGGATTAATAATAATAAAATCTATTTTATCGCCAATTGCCTGTTGTATACGGCTTATTAACTCAGACTCACTGTTACTCTGAAAACTTTCAAGATTTGCACCAGCATCTTTTGCTATCTTGCATAAATTTCTATTAATTGCATCAAGTGTCTCGCTACCATACACTTCTGGCTCGCGACAACCAAGAAGATTCAGGTTGGGGCCATGAAGGATTAGAATATTTTTTGCTGATACTGTTTTTTTTGACATAATTTAAGTTTGCCGGAATTTTGAATAAATGTCTACACGTTTAACGATTTTAACCGAAATTAACTACAATTTATGAAAATTTTTCTTATATAAATTTTCAAAAGTGCAGTCAAAATACCTGGCCTCCGGTGTAATAATATGTGGTTTAAATATGTTAAAAAGTATATTCATAATGCTGCCCCTAATTTGCTGGCCGTATACCAAACCTCTATAATCTTTGGGTTTCATATGCTTTTTAGCTGTTGTAGCTCAGTTGGTAGAGCAACTGATTCGTAATCAGTAGGTCAGAGGTTCGATTCCTCTCAACAGCACCATTAACCAAAAATGTTTAGCGTAAATTAATAATGCATGATGAGTTCTCCTAGTCCTAAAAATAGCGGGCTTGAAAAAAAACCCATTGGTGATAAGGACTCTCCATTACGAGAGAATATCCGACTATTGGGGCGCATGTTGGGCGATACTTTGCGCGAACAGGAAGGTGAACCTACTTTTGATTTAATAGAAACCATTCGCCAAACTGCGGTTCGTTTTCATCGAGAACAAAACCCTAAAGCACGTCATGAGCTTGATGCAATGCTTAATCACTTAAGCAACAAAGCCACTGTATCGGTTGTAAGAGCATTCAGTTACTTATCTCAGCTTTCCAACATTGCAGAAGATATGCATCACAATCGTCGTCGTCACGCCCATCTTTTTGCCGGGTCACCGCCTCAGGAAGGCAGCGTTGAACTGGCGCTGGATAAAGTTTTTGCTGAAGGAACATCTGGTAATAGATTAATCGAATTTTTTGCCCAAGCAGTAATATCTCCAGTATTAACTGCTCACCCTACAGAAGTACAACGTAGAAGCATACTTGATTGCCAGTTAACCATTGCTCGCTTGTTGACCGAACGTGATCGAATACAACTTACTCCCGAAGAATTAAGAAATAATGAGGAGGGATTGCGTCGTGCTATTTTGACGCTGTGGCAAACACGTATGCTGCGCTCAGAGAGATTATCAGTGGATGAAGAAATCAAAAACAGTCTAACCTATTATCAACATACTTTTCTTGCCGAGGTCCCTCATCTCTACTCAGAAATAGAAGATCTGCTTGAAAAGCGCATGGGAAAGAAAGCTCCTCATATTCCACCTTTTTTGAATATTGGTAGTTGGATAGGGGGAGATCGGGACGGGAATCCATTTGTTAGCGATCAAACTATGATGAGCGCAGTTGAACGTCAATCCGCTCTTGTTCTGGATTTTTACATGGGCGAGACACACCAAATTGGTCGCGCATTGAGTCTATCCACACGTTGGGTAAAAGTGAGTGACGAACTAGAAGAGTTGGCTGCAACTTCGCCTGATCGGGCTATCAGTCGTGTTGACGAACCTTATAGGCGAGCCTTGATTGGTATCTATGCGCGTCTTGCTGCTACTAGCAAGCAGTTTGGCCATACCATCACGCACCGACGTCCGGTTGGTCCTGCAAAACCATATGAAAAAAGTATCGAATTCATCAATGATCTCGATATTATTATCAACTCGCTTAAACAACATAAATCTGATTGTTTGGCTCGTGGGTCATTACGACACTTACGACGCGCTGCAGAGGTATTTGGTTTTCATTTGGCTTCATTGGACGTACGACAACACAGCGATGTACATGAACAAGTAGTGGCAGAATTGTTTGAACAAAGCGCACTTCGCAGAGGCTACGCTGAATTGCCCGAGACTGAACGTGTTCAATGGACGCTAGACGAGATCAGCAATCCACGTCCACTGTTCTCACCTTATCTGAAATATTCCGAAGTTACCCAGAAAGAACTTCGCATCATACAAATGATAGCGGAAATTCAACAACGGTTTGGTTATTCTGCATTGCCAAATTATATAATTTCAAAAACGGCTAGTGTTTCTGATGTACTGGAAACTGCACTTTTACTTAAAGAAGTCGGATTGCTGCAAGCAGGGAAATCTCCCTGTTTATATCTTAATATCATCCCATTGTTTGAAACAATAAATGACTTGCGTCGTTGCGGCACCATAATGAATGAATTACTTTCGCTTCCATATTACCGTAAGTTGTTAAGTACGCGTGGTGATATGCAAGAAGTGATGTTAGGCTATTCTGATAGCAATAAGGATGGAGGTTTCATTACCGCTAATTGGGAACTGTATAAGGCTGAAACCGAACTGACTAAGGTTTTTTCTAGACACAAGATCAAGTTACGGTTGTTCCATGGACGCGGTGGTACGGTTGGGCGTGGGGGTGGACCAAGTTATCAGGCAATACTGGCTCAACCGCCAGGCAGTGTTAATGGCCAGATACGCATCACAGAGCAGGGAGAAGTCATAAGCAGCAAATATTCTGACCCAGAAATAGGGCGTCGTAATCTTGAGACATTGGTGTCAGCCACTATCGAAGCTACTCTCTTGAACCATGATATCTCAAGAGAAAGTACTGACAATTATTTTCAGGCTATTGAGTCTTTGTCATCAGATGCTTTCGCCGCATACCGCAATCTAGTCTATGAAACACCTGGCTTTGAGCGTTATTTTCAGGAATCTACACCAATTCGCGAAATTTCTGAGTTACTTATCGGTAGCAGACCATCATCACGCACGAAATCTAATCTTATCGAAGATTTACGTGCAATACCCTGGGGGTTTAGCTGGAGTGTAAATCGGGCTACGATCCCTGGCTGGTACGGATTTGGTTCGGCTGTAGAAGCATTTGTTCAGCGTGAAGGTCAGGGCGAGAAAGGGCTAGGATTACTTCAAAAAATGTACCAAACTTGGCCATTCATGCAAACACTTCTATCCAATATGGATATGGTGCTAGCAAAGACAGATATGGGCATTGCGTCACGTTATGCCGAATTAGTTACAGACATCAAGTTGCGTGAAGAAATTTTTAATCGCATTCAAGCAGAATGGAACTGTAGTGTAAAGTGGCTGTATGCTATAACGAATAACACTGAACTACTACAAGATAATCCTACCCTTGCACGTAGTATCCGTAACCGTATCCCATACATTGATCCATTAAATCATCTTCAAGTTGAATTGTTGCGTCGCTATCGTTCTGGAGATACTGCTGATGCAATAAAACTTGCAATCCACCTTACTATAAATGGCGTTGCTGGCTGGTTGAGAAATAGCGGATAGAAAACCCTTTATGAAGATAGTCCAGGAAACCAACCAGTCTGCCAATCTCTAAAATTTAGATGTTCTGATTTATACCCATACAGTCAATAATACACCGAGCTAAGTAATATTATCTTTGATTTCAGTTAGTTCAGATTCAAAAAAATTCATCTCTCCCAAGCTTCCAAGTGTAGTATGAGTATCAGTACTAATAAGGTACTCGTACTCTCCTTCTTTTGGTATAAATTCCGGCTCTTTACTTATTCGCCCAAGTAAACTCGGCGTAATTGCAGAGATAACTTTAACTCGTTGCCCCACTTTGAACTTATATTTCTTCATTCTAGTTTTATCCTATTTGTTCTTTTGATTGAAAAACATGTGCTTGAGCATTTTTTCAGAGAATTGTGTTTAAAACCCGGTTATATCTGGACATCTAACAAATTTAAATTTATACTTAACATGATATTTAATCATGTTATTATTGTTATGTATCTATTATGTTATTGATACAATGGAACATATATAAACTAATAATGATAAATGATCAATAAATCTGCGCAGAAAATTCGCTTGATTTTTAACTTACATAAATTATATATCATTTGAATTATTGATAAGTAATCAAGCAAAAAGATGGCCTATTATATTATTTGTAAGAATGATGGCCATATAAAGACCATTAATTTATGGCCTACGATCCGCAAATTCAAAGGAAACAAATTTGGACCAGGAAACAAAATTAGATATTTGCCCTAAATGTAATTCTACGCATGTAAAGACATACACATTACCTTATTATGTGGAAAATCTTCAAGGCATACGTATTGGAATTAATGATTGTGTAATTAAGACAGCTTGCTACCTATGTAAAGAAGAAGTGATTTCCATTCCTGATATAAATGGTTTGGTTTCTGCTGCCGCAGTTGCACGAATTATGCATTCCACTAAATTAAACGGGGCTGAAATTAAATTTCTTCGTAAAGCAATTAAGTTGCCTTCAAAGGACTTTGCCAAAATCATGGGCATTAGACCAGAAACTGTTTCTCGTTGGGAGGGTAGTGGTGAACAACAAATTGGTTACTCCGAAGAAAAAATATTTAGAATTTTAGTTGGAAACAAGTTAAAAAATGAATTGCAAGAAGATGATAAAGCTCCGGCTGTAGAATATGATCATATGTCCATCATAAAAATGGCCATAAATCCAATTAGGCCGTCTGGAAATGCCCCGCTTTTAAAATTTGCAAGAGTAAAAATGAAGCTAAAAAACCAAAAAATTCAAGATCTTTGGGATGAATTAGAATCTAGAGCGGCGTAAAAATATAACGCTAAAAATGATTTCGAAAAATAGGATTGATAATAAATGCTGAATTATATACGGACATGCCAAAGATGTATTTTAATGATACTTCCTTATCTTAAACAAACAAGTTTTTATCACTTCTATTTAGACAGTTTCTTTGCAGCGCGTACGCGTGCACGTTCTGCTCCGAGTTTAGAAACTTCAGTATCCAATTTTTTTAGTCGGCGCTTTTCTATCTCTAAAAGATCAAGTTTTTTGCTGCCATTATTACCATGAGCGTTGCCTTCAGTTTGTATAATCGGCACCCCTTGCTTAGCAGCTCTTGCTCGTTCACGTTCAGCCCCTAGTTTGGAAACTTCTACTTCTAGTTTTTCTAGACGACTGTTTTCGTCATGATTTAACTTGTCTAGACGTAATTTTTCTACATTATTTACCTTGTCAACTCTATCTTTGGCATGTAGCTGCAATGCGCCTAACACTAATATTACAAAAATAGATAGTTTCAAAGTTTTCTGTTTTTTAAAATTATTATTAAGCATCTATTAGTAAGATAAACATACCAGAATATTTTTTTTCAGACGACCAGCCTAGCCAACCCCTCAGGAAGGTCAGCTCCCATTACTATTCTTTGCTCGTATACTGCTACGCCAACACCAAATCCTGTTTCCTTATTTCCAGAAAGGATGTTGCTGCCTATTCGAACACTGCCACCTTGAATTTCGCATTCAGGAAGCCTTTGTGAAAGCCCCTTAATAACGCGCCTCTCCTTATTAAAGCTATAAAGTTCCTGACCATTAAGAATTACTTTAAAACCATCTTCTATAGGTTCATATTGTATGTTTGGGGCAGGCTCATTGCCCAAAACTTCTATTACTGCCTTTTTGCCATCTAGCAATATAATTGAGATGCGGCCTGTCTTATCTTCTAAGATCGCTCGCTTACCCCATAGTAATGGTATTTTAATATCCTCAAATTTTTGGCTTCCCATATTTAAATTCATGATTCAACCTATCTTTGATTTACGGTCCCTATTTGCATCCCGCTCAGGTACTTTATGCATTAATAAAAAAGTCGCATAGAAATACTTACAACAACTTTTCATTATTATTTATTTCATTCAAAAGTTGTTCATTCAACTACCTTTGATCTATTTATCCAATAGTGGTTGTAACGGCAAAAATTTGACAATCTATAGTATTTAAATTGGTAAAAAATACATGTTACATTTGTGTTATCTGCCTTGGCTATCGCATATACTGAACGACTTATGAATGAAAAGAGTATTTATTGAGAAATTAGTTTATTTGTTTGAAATGATAAAACGCGGTGTTTTCATTAATACCTATCACCGATTTTGAGCACAGTGACCTTACAAGACAAATCTAAATATCTTGCAGAAGATGTAAGCCAACGAGAAGTCTGGTCGTGGGCAATGTTTGATTTTGCAAATTCCGGCTATACCACAGTTGTCATTACAACAATTTTCAATGCTTATTTCGTCGCGGTGGTGGCTGGTAATCAGGACTGGGGAACGTTTGTATGGACATTAACATTAGCGATTTCATACGTGCTTATTATTCTGACCGCACCGATTCTAGGCGCGTACGCTGATGCTTATGCCGCAAAAAAACGTCTTTTGTTTCTTACTACTATAGGCTGTATCACTTTTACTGCACTGCTTTTCTTTGTTGGACCAGGAGACTTTTGGTTAGCAATAGTGCTTGTAATTTTTGCGAATTTCTTTTTTGGTAGCGGTGAGAATCTGATAGCCGCATTTCTACCTGAACTGGCAAAAAGCAGATCAATTGGAAAGGTATCAGGTTGGGGCTGGAGTTTGGGCTATATTGGTGGCATGATAAGTTTAGGCTGTTCGCTAGCGTATGTGACCTGGGCTCAAGAGCAAGGACAACAGTCCAACCAATTCGTGCCAGTAACCATGCTAATAACCGCTTTTTTATTTGCTATATCCTGCATTCCTACATTTCTGTATCTTAAAGAGCGAGCAAAACCGCAACCACATCTACATAACCTAGGAATAGTTGGTGAAGCATTTGCGCGAATAAGTGACACAATTAAGCATGTGCGTGATTATCGAGACTTGGCGCGCTTTCTTATATGTCTTGTATCCTATCAGGCAGGCATACAAACGGTTATCGTAATAGCTGCTATTTATGCTCAACAGGTAATGGGCTTTACTCCCAGCGATACCATTCTATTAGTTGTGATAGTTAATATCACCGCAGCAGTGGGCGCATTCTTGTTTGGCAATATACAAGATAAAATTGGTCATATTCCAACTATCTCTCTGACCATCATTGGCTGGATCGTCATGGTATTACTTGCTTGGGTAGCAGAAGAACGAAGCACGTTCTGGTTAGCAGCAAACATTGCAGGATTTTGTTTGGGAGCATCTCAGTCAGCAGGGCGTGCGCTAGTTGGATACTTTAGCCCCGCCCTTCGACGCGCTGAATTCTTTGGACTATGGGGACTAGCAGTAAAATTGTCATCGATACTAGGGCCAGTAACATATGGGCTGGTAAGCTGGATATCACATGGTGACCACCGCCTAGCGATGCTAATTACTAGCAGCTACTTTATTATCGGCCTATTAATATTAATGGGCGTAAATGTACGAAGGGGCCGACAAGCAGCATTAAGCAATAAAGCAATTTTTGATACAGCGTAAAATCCATGCGCTATTACCATTTAAATAAAATATTTGTTGCTGAGTTTACCTCCTTCTATCCGGTAAAGTTACTTTTTTTGCTTAAACTCAGATTTTGGAAAATCTGTAAATTTAGTGTTGCATTTTGTGGTGATCACTGTGGTCATCGCTTTGCTGATGCATTTTGTGGTGATCGCTATGATCTTCGCCATGTTGATCGTGAAAATCAGCATGGTGGTCTCTCTCTTTGGCTTTATGTTCTTCGCTACTTAATTTAGAGGATTTAAGTGGTGTAAACCGGGCGGCCTGTGCTTCTTGCCCCGGTAATCTTATAAACACAACGATCTTCGTTTCCGGAGTAACTATAAAATCTCCGGTTGCTTTAAACATGTTCTCACAAGCAGGCTCTAACTTAACTGTTGTTTTGGTTTTACCAGTTTGAAAAATTGCTTTGCTTATACCCCCTTCTACATTAATTTTACTATCCGCGTGATCTGTTACATAGAGCACAACCTCCTTATCTTTTGCTACAATTTCCAGATGATAAGGGCCCGCCATGCGCACTTGCCCACCATGTGGCGCCTCAACTGAATCAAAATATTCATCAGTATGTGACCAAGCATGTGGCGATAGTATTAATACTACAACAGCAAAAAAAGTAGCTACTAACTTATTCATTTCTTTTCTCCTCTATATAACAATTTATTCGGTTACTTTGCCTATTCGCAGTCAACCACTTTTTTTCTAAAAAGTAGATCAATGTACATGGTCATCTGGTGGCGGTAGAATTTCTTTTTCTCGTTTAAGTTGTGCTACTTGTCGCATCAATAAATCTATGTTTTTCCATCCCTCACCGTCGGCTACTGGAATCCATCGTGCCCGTAAATACCCGAAACGATCTATTAGGACTTCCAGGTGTGTAGGTATAGAGCCCTCACCGAGAAGATCGGGTCGTCCAAGCGTTCTACGATATAAAACATAACTTTTAGTGATCTCCTTTGCTCCCTGGGTTACAACTGGAAAGGGGGTGCTTGCTGTAATTTCTGCCACATCTTGTGGATCTAGATCATGCATTGGAACGGCTAGCACTTCCGCATTACCGTTACTTAGTTTGTCATAAGCCATTTGTAGCTGCTCAAGCCGCTCACGTGATTCCGGCCATGAAAATAAAACTAATAAAACAGATTTTTGGTACCAAAAATCTTGAAGGATACCGCTTGATCCGTCGTGTGCAGTATAAGAAAAATTAGGGGGGCCTTGAGAAGGTTGATTAGGAACAACTTTAGGATTCATGAGACGCGCCTGATAACCACGAGACATAGCATGAATGTAATTTACTACATCCCAACGACCTTCTTCATCAAGCTTGTCTTCAAAACCCGGCATGCCTGTATCAGGAATGCCCTTCGTTAGCCAATTAAAAAAATCCCCTGCCGTGTGCCTCTCCGTATGTGGTTCTGTAAGCAGATCTGCTGGTAATTTGGAAAAACTTTTCGCTAGAACCCCATTACCTTTGCCTTGAGGGCCATGACAAACCACACAGTTTTCACTGTAAAAATTCGCGCCGTTAGTGATAGAAATAGAATCAAATGGAACCGGTGTATTTAGATAGGTTTCTGGATAAGCCTCAACAGCAAGCGGGGGCAACACCACAACAAGCGCACATACTATAAGTATCGCCGGAACACCAAAGCGACGTTTTGCCATCCACTTCTTTGCTCTACCAATTACGATTATTGTGATTGCAACGAAAAGCAAAGCAAGACCCCACCACACACGCGTTCGTACTGCTGGATCTTCCCAAGTTGCATCAATAGAAAAACGAAACGGATAGGGCCACTCTTCAATGACGGTATGTTTTGCTGGAATGGTATTAGCAAGTACGGTTGCAAGTATTACTAATAAAGTAGCAATTACAAACTCAATACGAACCCACTTTCTTAGATTTTGCCCACCAATTGCTGCCAGAGCCTGCCCCTGAGCAAGTGAAGGGAGCCAAGATGAACGAGCACGTGAAGCAATTAAGAGAACCAATATAAGCAGAGAAATTTTGGCAAGAAGAAGCCAACCATATTGTGTTGCTACTAACGCACCGTAGATCTCATCTAACATGCTATCTGCAACAATTACACCTGATATAATGATACCTAGCATTACAGGCATCGCCATAACCGAAAAACGCTTCAGTGTTTGTATCCCGAACTGATCAATTTCCTCGTGTATTTGTCCTGCTTTTTTTGTAAATATTATTAATAGAAACGCGGGTAAGGCCCCGAACCAGACTCCCGCAAGCACAATATGCAAAACATAGGGAAGTATTGATGTAACCGTTATTTCTTCTGCTGCAGAATGGCTCGAAAGTGATCCCACTGACAGCGCTATGATTGCGAATATTGCACACAATATATATTTCCATTGAGCCCTGTCAGCAGATGAACTCCGTATGTAAATAGCCGCTACTAGTGCAAGAACTGCGAAGCCTTCTCGCCACATCCAAACAAGGCCAGTTCGCGTTTTTGTAAGAAAAGAATACCAGGCTCCCGGTTGCCAGGCATGCTCAGCGATGCCTGTTGCCAGCGCTGAAGAAATTGCAAGTACCGCTAATAATCCAAATACAAGTATACCTGCTAACAATGGAAGAGCACGTTCAAGTCGGGTAATCCACGTGCTTGAAAGAGTAGTCCTGCTATGTACAGCAATTGCAAGAAAAACGCTGCTTCCTATTAAGATCATGTTGGCTACTAATTGAAGCCAGCGGGCAAATACCGCTATGATCTCAATCATTTGCCTTGTGCTGTACCCTTGTTCTTCACCTTGAAGTTGAAAGACTCATCAACAATGTGGCCATCTACTGAAAGCACCCGGAATTTAACTGTGTATTTTCCAGGTCTTAACTCAGACAAAGGCAGAACAATTGATTTCGGGTCATCTGAAACAACTTGTGGTTTTGCATCTGTAACCGGCTTTTTGTTGGCCCCAAGGACCGATAATGAAGTATACGCACCTTCAATTTCTTCGTTAAACCAAAGGCGCACTTCTGTTGGCGCTTTGTCCAGGGTTGCCCGACGCGCGGGTTCAGCTTTTATCAGCTGTGCGTGTGCAAACACTGGCGCTGTATGCACTATCATTGATAGAGCAATTACAATGCTTGCTAAAACCTTCGCGTGCACAGATACTATCATTGATCCCATTCTTGTCCTCTTTCAAGACTGTTATATCTAAACGTGATAAATGTATATTAGTTGACAGATTGCTTTTGGCTTAGTTCGAGCAAATCGCTTGGCATACTAATTATCCCTTTACTAAGCAGCAGCGCCGTCTTTAGGTTTTTTACCACCGACTTTTAGCAAGAATATCGCCCCCGCACCAATAGCTGCTGCAATGGCAAAAACCAATCCCGACGGCATGTTGCTCTCACCTTCTCCTACTGAAAATGGAAATCGTGATACATGTTCTTCTTCGCCAATTACAGTTACCAGCCCAACAAACTTTCCAGGTGTACTAAAATTATGTTCAAAGTTAATTGATCCATTTGAATAAACCTTAGATGGGAGATGAAGAACAGTGATGCCATCAAGATTTTCTTCCGATCCAGTATCCTTAATTACGCGAACCTCTGTGGGAAAAGGACGAAGCGCCTCTTCAATATAGTCAAGCGCCACAATGGTGCGCCCAGTAGATGGAATGTCTTCACAAAATTCTTTCTCTTGTGAGCTATCAGGCTGATAGCCAGTAAAATGCATTTGATAGGGGCCAATCGTAAGCTTGCATAAATCATCGGCAAGTGACAGGCCGCCATGTGCGTGTATTTGTGTGGAAAATGAAAAGAGCCCAACTGATAAGATTAAGTATACTAGCCCAGCCCTCATAAATTGTAATGCCATCATTAATACCCTCATAAATTGTAAACTGAATACCAATTAGATTCCTGTATTGTAACCTAGTATAAGTATCATGTATCGTCTTTGATCTAGATCAATTATTGCTACCTAAGAACGACGGGAAGCTAACCAATTTTGTACTCGTTTCGACTTTACAAATTTATACCCAATAAAAGTTAGTAACAATAATGCTATCCCTGGTCCGAGCGCGCTACGAAGAAGTTTCGCATAATTGATCATCTGTACCCGCAATGGATACTGATATCGAACAGGCGGCACCCCTTCACCTGTAATAAATATTGTGTATTGCCCTTGATCTAAGTTGGTCTTTTGCCAAATTACTCCTTCTGGATGATAACTTGGTTTCACGATTGTTACTGTTTCATCCTCTGTTTCGTTGGTTCCTTTTACTAACCGTATACCAACCGGCATGTCACGTAGAGCTTGATCAACAAGATCTATTACCAAATAAGTTTCTCCTCCCTTGGGAATTTCCGTACAATAATGAGCGGTTGGCTCATATTGTGGCTGATAAGTGCTTAGATGTACCATGCTATCGCCGGCTCTACGCATACAGCTATCTTCTTCAATAGACACCTTTCCATGTGCGCTAACCACGCCTGCGTGAAGCGCCATAACAAGAATGAAAGCCGTAGCGCCTGCCCGCGCTGCTTGCTTAACCACGGACGAATCCTCCTGTTTAGGTATTACAAATAATTTGTAGTTTAATCTATCCCGATTGATAGGACAGTAATGCTGATATGTTGTTAGACACACCTAGTAATTTATATCTCTTTATCCATCAAAAAAACCGATCCACCATCCCGTCATACGACGGGGGGGCGGATCGGTGTCATGCCTGTCTTGCCTTATAGCTTGGTAAAGACTGGAATAACAGGACCAGCTATGCTGTTGATATTGCGATCACCCGCATCGGTCCAAGTCATCAGCAATCCACCAAAACGGCTTTCTGGATCGCCCATCAAAGCCATTAG